>Ga0335075_10001729_pt1 | contig 35659 bp, 33 predicted proteins | sample Lox_Sample_24_FD_206723 | JGI IMG/M metagenome (GOLD analysis project Ga0335075, IMG submission 206723) | Soil microbial communities from Loxahatchee National Wildlife Refuge, Florida, United States - Lox_Sample_2.4 | ecosystem: Environmental > Terrestrial > Soil > Wetlands | place: USA...
GCATTATCGCGCTGCACGACATCATCAACGAGAATTGCCCCGAGGTGAGCGAGGTCTGGAAATATATCCGCGGCGTCGTTCCATCCGGCCGAGTGTTCGAGCAGACGGATCAGTACAGGGAAGTGTTCGAACTGACCGGCAAACGCTTCCTGGGCATCGGCGCCGTCATGTTCGGTTGAACAAGCGCGGCGTGCCCACTCCAAAACGGCAGAAGGAAAGCGAAGCCCGATGAACGATCTGGTCGTCGCCCGCTATAACGAGCCGATCGAATGGATCCTGCTCGTACCGCAGGACTTCCGCATCCACATCTACAACAAAGGAGCGCCGATCGACTCCGCCGCGGTCCGTGCGCGAGCAGCGCGGATCATCGACCGCCCGAATGCGGGCCACGAGTCGGAGAGCTATCTCACCCATATGATCGAGCACGGACCCGGGTCGGGACCATTCACCGTGTTCTGCCAAGGTGATCCGTTCGAGCACAGCCCGGACTTCATTGACCTGTTGGAAGCCGCCGCCGACTGGCATGACATCCAACCGCTGTCCTGGTGTTGGAAGCAGGAGGCGAACGTTCCGCCCCCGGCGCTGCGCAGTGCGGGGCACGGGAACCTCGCCAACGGCCTTCGGGTCCGGCCGGAACTGTTTTCGCTGGCGACCTGGAACCCGGTCGAATTCATCGATATCGGCGCCGCCCGGACCGGCCACGCCTACCGCACCCTGCACGGCGTGCCGGAAGGCACGAACCTTGCCGGCCACTTCTTTGCAATGTGCAGGCTGGCCGCTCTGGCCAAGCGGGCCCAAAACCACCTGGTGGGCTGCTTCTCTTACGGCGCGATCTTTGCCGTGCGCAACCTGCTGATCGCCGAACTGCCGCTCGAAGCCTTGCAGCGGATGCGGCACGCCGCGCTCGGCCCGGCGTGCCACGGTTATGTGATCGAGCGGATCTGGCTGCACCTGTTCGACGAGCCGTTCCTGCTTCCCTCCCCCGCCGCCATGCAATCAGCCGCCGGGATCGATTGCATTGCCGCAAGCGCGGGTCGGAGTGGCAAGGGGATGCCCCACCAGCGGCACGATATCGATGCCGGCGGTGGTGACGCGGCAGGGCGCGGCAGCCAGCCCGCAGCCCGACAGCACGAGGGCGAGCAGCAGAAGAACGCGTCGGATCATGGTGGCGTACGAGGTCAGCACGCCGCGGCGACGCAAGCGGTTCGGGCTGCGCCAGGACTCGATCTCGCACGGCTTTGACAGGAACCATTTCTTTGGCGACTCTGACGCTGCCCCCGCTAACAAACGTCAAGTTGAATGCCGGATTCCCTGAACGATGGCAGGATTGGGGCCTTATGTTGGCAGGGAGGCCCGGGAGCGCTCCTGGCCACGGCAACAGGGAGACGGAATCTGGGGGCGATGGACACGGGCGAATCGGGACGGACGCCCGCCGGATCGGAATCATCGACAGAGGCAAAGTCGAAGCGGATCCTGCTGGTAGAAGACGACCCGCACGTGGCGGAAACCCTGGCCGAGCTGCTCGAGCTCGAAGGGTATCGCGTCACGGTGCGGCATGATGCCCTCGCCGCGCTGGAACAGGTGCGGCGTGATTTGGTCGATCTCGTGCTGTGCGACCTGACGTTGCGCGGCGAGATGGACGGGTGCGGCTTCGCCCGTGCCTGCCGCGCCGATTCGGCGCTGCGAGACCTGCATCTGCTCGCCGTGTCCGGCTACGACCGGCCCGAGGACTGTCGAAGGGCCCGGGCCTCCGGCTTCGATGGGCTGGTTGGGAAACCCGTGGATGTCGAGGCCATTCACGCCGCCGTTGGTGGAGGCCGGCAAGCGGCCTGATGCTTTGCTCGCGGTTGGAAAGAGAACCGCGCAGGATCCACGGAGCACCACGGAGGTTCCTGGATCGCGCTGCACCCTGGCGGGCGATTGGCTTGTGACCTTCCCGCGCTGTAGCGACGACGGGAGCGAGCTGTTCGCCGACTTCAACCTACTTCGGCCAATGGGCGGACTGCGGCATTCGGTGATGTGACGCCTCCGTGGTCCTCCGTGCAATCCCGGTGGCGCTCCGTGTGAACCATTTCCACGCCGCGGGAGGCTAAAGGCGATGCGCGTCTCGACAGTGCTGCCGGTGGCGGACTGGCGGAGCTGTGGCCCAGCGGCAAGCGCCGCCGAAGCCGACGGGTTCGACAGCGTCCAGGCCAACGAGCGCCAGCACGACCCGTTTTCACCGCTGGCATTCGCGGCGCTGGCGACAAGCCGGGTGCAGCTTGTCACGTCGGTCGCGATCGCCCTTTCCGCGCAGCCCGATGGTCATGGCAGGGCAAGCCTGGGGCCTGCACCGTCATTCCGGCGGGCGGTTCGTGCTTGGGCTGGGCAGCCAGGTCCGGGCGCACAACGAGCGGCGCTTCAGCGTGCCATGGGTCGCGCCCGCCGCCCGGATGGGCGAATACATCGAGGCGTTGCGCTCGATCTTCCGCTGCTGGGAGCTAGGCGAGAAGCTGAACTATCAGGGCCGACACTACAGCTTCACGCTGATGACGCCGGACTTCGCGCCCGAGCCGGCCGGCCTGCCGCTGCCGCCGATCGCGCTTGCGGCGGTCGGGCAGCACATGTTGAAGACCGCGGCACGCCGAGCCGACAGCGTCCGGCTGCACGGCTTCGCCACGCGCCGTTATCTCGAAGAGGTCGTGCGGCCCATCCTGGCCGAAGAGCTGGCCGCTGCCGGCAAGTCTTTTGCAGGTTTCGAAGTCGCCGGCGGCGGGTTCATCGCCACTGGTCCGGACGCCGCCACCGTGCGGACAGCCACCGAGAAGCTGCGCTATCAGGTTGCCTTCTATGGTTCGACCCCGGCCTATCGGGGCGTGCTCGACCTGCACGGGCTGGGCGATCTTGGCGTGCGGTTGAACGAGCTGGCGCGGGCGGGGAAATGGGGTGAGATGGCACCGCTGGTGTCCGACGAGGTGCTGGTTTGGCGGGCTGTCCGACAGCATCACCCTGGAATTCCTGCCGGGCGACTCAGCGCCGACCCGACGGCGCGTGATCGAGGCGATCCGGCGCATCCCCCACGGCTTCCGCGGCTTTACCATTGAGCCGGGGTCAGGCGGCGCTGGCAAGGGGTCCGACTGAGATGAACTGCTCCGCGCGCGGTGGGAATGCCGGCAGCCATAGCCCACCGGGGTGGCGGCCGAGATTGGGGTTGTGGAACGGGTCATCGGCGCACGCTTGGCCCCAGCGCGCCAACATGCGGGCACGGTCGGCGGCTGCCCGCGCCTGTTCACCGTCGGCGTAATGCCGGCCGTAGGTCAGCGATTCGTGGTGGATCAGTTCTGCCTCCGCCGCCAGCACCACGCCCCAGCCGGCGGCGCGGGCGCGCAGGCAGAAGTCCATGTCGTTGAAGGCGCTGGCGAAGCTCTCGTCGAGCCCGCCGAGGCGGTCGTAAAGATCTCGCCGGGCCAGCAGACAGGCTCCGGTGACCGCCGAGACCTCCTGGCTCAGTCGCGCCCGGCCGGCATAGCCGGGTGCGTTTCGCCCGAGGAAGCGGTGCACATGCTCGCCGGTACCGTCCGGGCGCAGGACTATGCCCGCATGCTGAATGCTGCGGTCCGGGTAGAGCAGACGTGCGCCGACAATGCCGACCTGCGGGTCCGCGAGGTGGCCCACCATCGCTGCCAACCAGCCCGAGTGCAGTGGGGCGACATCGTCGTTCAGCAGGCAGACATGGACGCCCTCGGCCAGTTGAGCCGCCGTGTTGTTCGCCGTGGCGTAGTTGAACCCGTCGGCTTGCAGGATCAGCGGTCGAACCCGCCGGTCCCCGCCCAGACGCTCCAGAACCGCCTGCTGACGCCGATCGAGCGGCAGAGCACCGGCCACGACGACGATGATTTCGAAGGCCGTGTAGTCCGTATGAGCCAGCACGGCGCGCAGACAACCGAGCACATGCGGCGCCCGGCAGGCCGACGGCACAATCAGGCTGACCAGCGGCTGGCGGTCGCGCGGTGCGGCCGCGTGCACCCGCAATGGTCGGTCGGGCACGACATGAGCGGGGAAGCCGGTGCGGGCCAGATGCTGCCGTACTACCTCGGCCAGCGCGGCCGCCGGCGCCACTTCGGTATCCGGCCGGCGATGCGTGAGGATGTGCGGGACCCGGTGCGAGGCATCAGCGCCGGCAGCTTCGTGCAGCCGGAGCCAGGCATCGAGCCGTAGCGTCTCGGCCCAGGCCTCGGCACCAGGCGTGGAATGCTCGAGCAATGTGCGGCGGACCAACCACACGCCGCCGGCAAGCGTCCCGGACAGCATCAGGGCACGGCTGGCGGTGGGTTTGAACAGTGGGTCGTGCCGTTCGTCTTTGGCAGTCAGCGCGTCCTCATCGGCGAAGAGAATGTCCGGCCGGCCCAGCGCGACTGCCTGCTTGGCGAGCAGCGGCAGGGCGTGCGGCGGCACGACCTCGCCCGACTGGAGCAGGGCTATATACTCGGCTGTCGTCTCCGCCAGCGCGACCGCGAACGAATCGCCGGGTCCGACGAGCCGGCGAGGACGCCCGAGCGGGCAGTGATCGAGCGCTTCAAGCGTGGCGCCGAGGGCCGCGTCGGGCGTCGGTGCCGCATGGAAGACGAACACCTCGATCTGGGGCCAGCGCGAGCGGCAGGAGGAGCGGAGCAACTGCCGCAGCTTGGCGCCTGTCCAGTTGTCGAACAGCCCGATCCAAAGCCGGTATGAGGCGGCGGCGCCAGCTTCCAGCGCGAGCACGCCCAGATCTCGACGGAGCCTGCGGAGTCCGCGGCGCGGTCCACTGAGCGCAGCACGGACCACAGCGCGGGCAGCCCGCGCCGGCTGCCGAGCACAAGCTGCGAGAGCCGCTTTCCCATAGGAAATCGGGCGGCAGGACAGAGCGGGATGGCCTGCGGGATCGTTATGGCCGAACAGGCAAATGCGGATGCTGGCCGCCTCGGCGGGAATGTAGGCGATGGCGAGGCGCCGCCTGGCGCAGCGCGGCCATGCGAGGGGCGATAACGGAAGCTCCGCTGCCGAGGTGTCGCTCGGGGTCTCGCCAATGCGGAGAGTGCAGACGCTGGAGGGATCGGTGAGCCGCGCCTCGAGGCGGCACCACCGGCCGCGCATCTCCTGGGGGATCGCGGCGATGAAGCCGCCATCGACAGCCTGGTGCAGCGCGAGAAGGTGCTGCGCAGCACCGCGACTTGCCGGGATGGAGGCGATGGTTCGCTGGTAGGTGATCGCCCGCATGCAGGTGAGTGAAGCAGGCGGGGGTTAAGCAAGGGTGACGGGGAGCTGGGACGGATTGACGCTTTACGATCCGCCCCGCATGAACCCCGGATGACCACGGTCCTTGTGGACGGCTCGTATCTGCTCAGGCGCGATCAGACGGGCATTTCCAGCTATGCGTGGACGCTGGCGGCGACACTGCATGAGCTTGGAGCGGAGGTGTCGCTGCTGCTCGGCAGCGGGGCGGCACCGGCCAGATCGCTGCCGGCTATCGGTCTTGCCGCGCAGGTGTTGGGCAACGCGCCGGAGCGCGGACCGGTCATGCGCCGGCTGCGGCTTTTGCGGCAGACGCGGTTCGGCCTGCAGCGGCGCCTGACCGCCGTTCCGATCGTTGCGGACAATATTGATCTCACATCGCTGGATCCGCCGCTACCGCCGCACCAAGCGGTGTTCAATGCCTCGGACTTCTTCGAGCACGCGCGGGCAGTGTTCGCGCTGAGCGGCCGGTTTACAGCGATCGAGTTGCCGGGGCGGGCGGATGTTGCACACTGGACCTCACCGGTGCCGCTCGCCGCGCGCAACATGGCGAACGTCTATACGTTGCACGACCTGGTGCCGTTGCGGTTTCCGCATTTCACCATCGACAGGAACGGACGGGCGGCGCGCCTGCACGCGGCCGTCGCGCGGCGGGCCGATCATATCATCACCGTCTCGGAGCGCTCTGCCGAGGACATTGTGCGCATCCTGGGCGTGAGCGCCGATCGGGTCAGCGTGACGTATCAGCCGGTCGTGCCGTTGACGTCGCTGCCGCCGGAGGATGCGGCGCGGCTGGTCGCCGACATCTACGGCGCGGAACCAGGGGGCTACGTATTCTTCTCCGGCGCCATGGAGCCCAAGAAGAACCTGGCGCGGTTGATCGAGGCGTTCATTGTCGCCAATACGGGAATGCAGCTTCTGCTGGCCGGGACTCCGGGCTGGCTCAGCAGCGATGTCGCCGAACTGTTGTCGCGCTTCGAAAAGGCAGCGAGGCCGCCGGTCCGGCATCTTGGGTATCTGCCGAGACGGCATATCGCTGCGCTGATGCAGGGTGCCTGCTTCTTTGCGTTTCCTTCGATCTATGAAGGCTTCGGGCTGCCGGTCGTCGAGGCCATGAGCCTGGGTGTGCCGGTGCTGACCTCGACGGGTGGGGCGCTGCCCGAGGTGGCCGGAGATGCGGCGGAACTCGTGGATCCGCTCGATGCCGGAGCGATCACGCGGGGAATCCGAAAGCTGGCGGCCGATGCTGGGCTGCGGGCGGAGTTGGCACGCCGCGGGCGCGAGCGGGCGGCCCGGTTCTCGGGCGGCGCGTACGCGGAACGGCTCTGCGGTGCCTATTGCAGGTTTGGGGTTAGTCTCGGACCGGCGACAGCGACTGCCGGCGATCCGCGGACGGGGCAGGCCGCGGCTGTCACGGCGAGCGGAAACGTTGTCGCCGGTGACGAGTATTCGATTACAGCGCCGCAAGGGCTGCAACACGCTGATTGACCTTGCGATTTTCTGAAGGCATCTTAGCAGCGTCAGGTACGAGCAGATGGTTGCGGGTTAGTTATCATCGGCCGGGAAGCGGCGGTTGCCGTCTGGGCACCGTCCGGGCCAGCATCTGCGAGCATTTCGTTGCTTGCGCAATTCATTTCCTCAAGATCGACATCGAGAGAGGCGAAAGGGGCGATCTTCTCGTGATGGATTTCAATCGATGGCGGGCCTGAGGTCCCAGTTCGACTTGCTCCGGCGCGCGCAAGACGCCGAATCGCGAGCAGCACAAGCGGAGGATGAGTTGCTGCGGACACGAGCCGACCTGCGCCTCGCCGAACGTCGTGCACAGCAGGCATCACTGCGGCTGAAAGAACGGGAGGCCTTGCTGGAAGCCACCTACCGCAGCCGGTGCTGGCGCATCACTGCCCCGTGGCGCGCTCTCGGCAACGCCCTCCGCCGTCGAGCGCGGCGCGGTCACCCACGGCCGCGCCTGCTGGCAAGACCAGACACGCCGACCCTCTTCATCGAATGCACGCATACCCATCTAAGCGATTTGAACACCGGAATTCAGCGCGTCGTTCGCAACGTCCTCCGCAATGCCCCTGCCTCGGCTGCCCGATATGGATATGCAGTTGTCCCGGTGGTTCTGGAGAGCAACCAGTTCGTTGTTGTCGATCCAGGCCAGGTTCTTGCCGACAAGTCGCGCGTCACGTCACCCGGTCCCGGCGTACCGGCGAATGCCTCCGGTGGCCCGCGCGCCTTTGCACGGGGCTTATGGCGTCTGCTGCTGCGGGCGTTGACCGTCATGTTGCCCTTTGCGGCAGCGCAGCGTTTCCTGTTTGCCTCGCCCAACCGGTTTGGATTGGCCTGGTGCGTTTTGCTGCCGCTGCGTGCCCTCCGACTTCGTCCATGGCCGGAGCCGAGGTCGGAGCCGATCAGCCTCGATCAGTATGCAAGCTGCGACGGCAGCATCCTTGTGCTGTTGGACTCGTCGTGGACGTTTCCGATCTGGCCGGCTGTCCAACGCTTCAGACGGCGTGGCGGGAAGGTCGTCGGCGTTGTCTATGACCTGATCCCGATAACCCACCCGCACACCTCCGTGCCGCACCTGACAATCGCGTTCAGGGCGTGGTTGCAGGAGCACGTCCGCCATACCCATGCCTTCATCGGCATATCACGTTCGACCGCGGACCAGGTGACGCAATTCATCGCGACGTTGTCGGACAAGGGGGATGCCCCCCGCCGCCTCGCTGCGATCGATCACTTCCATCTGGGTGCGGAACTCGATCTTGTTGAACTGACAGACGAGCCTCGTCCCGACATCAAACGGATCTTCGATGTCGAACGCCACATGTTTCTGATGGTGGGTTCATTCGAACCCAGGAAGAACCACAGCTACGTGCTGGATGCCTTCGACGCCTACTGGGCGCAGGGCGGGGATGCCGCGCTTGTCATGATCGGGCGTCAGGCGTGGAAGACCGAAGCTTTCCTGGAACGCGTCGCCGACCACCTGCAACTCGACCGTCGGCTCTTCCTGGTGCGCGACGCTACCGACTCCGAGCTCGACCATGCCTATCGCAGCGCCTCCGCGTTGATCATTGCGTCGGAAATCGAGGGATTTGGCCTGCCGGTCGCCGAGGCATTCCAGCGCGGCCTGCCCGTGCTGTGCAGCGACATCCCTGTGTTCCGCGAGATCGCCGAGGGCAAGGCAACGTTCTTCGACCTTTCGCACAGCGAGCCCCTGGCGGAGGCATTGGTGGAGTTCTGCCGCACGCATGATGTTGCGCAGCGTGGCGCCCGGATGCCGCAAAGCTGGATCACCTGGCGGGAGAGCACCGACCAGCTCTTCGCCGCAATCATGCGGGCGCTGGATCGGAAGACGGCGCCCACGGCATTGCCCGCCGGAACGTGACCGTGGGCCGTCGGATCAATTCGGTCGTCCGATCGGTACTGCTCAGGCTGCGTGTGCACCGTCTGGCAGGCGAACACGCGACCGATCCGAATTCCGCCGATTATCTCTATCTGGTCCAGCAGAGCAGACGCCTGTCGCTATCGACAAGCGTGGCCCGGCTGCGCCCGCGAAACCTGCTGATCCTGCCGCTGCTGCTGCCTGTCGTCATAGTGAAGGCCGTGGACCTGTGGATCACCAACCAGATCATTCGATCGCTGATCAATGAACGCGATCTGATCCGGCAAAGCCTGCGGCCGGACAGGCCGGATTGCTGATGCAGCCGACGGCGATACTCAAGCCTGACCATCTCGGCGATCTGGTGCTCGCCAGTCCGGCCATCCGGGCGATCTGCCGCCGCCATCGCGATGTCACCCTGTTCGTGAACTCGGGATCGCGCGGTCTCGCTCGTTATCTGTTCGGCGATACGCTGGATGTTCGCTGCGTGGACTTCCGTCACCTCTCCCGCCGACCGACTGAAACCGTTGACCCAGGACGTTTCGCGCGGGAGCTTGATCGATTTGGTTTCGTCTTCTGCCTGCGCGACGATCCGGTGCTGCGGGCGATGCTGGACGACGTGACTGCGCCACACCAGGTGGTATCCGGCAGCCACTTCGTCCACGAAACCGCCAGCCATAAGCATGCCATCTCGGAAATCGTCGGTTCCTATTCACGGAGCGAACTGTTCTCCGAATTGCCGATTGTCTGGCCGACGGCACCGGCCACCATCGCGCTGTGCGTCGCGGCGGGCTTTCCGACCAACCGTTGGCCGAACGCCCGCTGGATCGAGCTGGCTGATCGCCTGATCCGGGACGGTCGCTCGATCGTTCTTGTCGGCGGCCCGGGCGAAAGCGACGATCTCAAGATGCTCTCGCTTCTATTGGCACGAATCCCGCATCGGGTTATCCAGGGCGGCGACGATTTCGGTGAATTCCTCGATGCACTCGACGATGTCGATCTGGTGGTCGCCAGCGATGGTGGCACCGCGCATATCTGTTCGTTGCGCAAGCCCGTCTGCTCGATCTTCGGCTCCAGCCCGTGGCGGCGCTACGCCCCCTTCGGCCGCGACAACGTGCTGGTGACCAGGGATGAGGCTTGCTCGCCGTGCGTGCAGTTCAGTTCCGCAGAGGTGAACGCCTGCCTGACACGGGAGTGCATGGGTGCCATATTGCCGCGGCAAGTGGCCGCGGTCGTGCGATCGAACGGCCTCGATTTCTCACTGGTTCACGGCCTTCGCGTCGAACACGGCGTGAGCCACCAACGCTTCGCATAGGAGATGCCGATGCCAACCGCGCTCATCACCGGCGTGACCGGCCAGGATGGCTCCTACCTGGCGCAGCTTCTGCTGCAAAAGGGCTATCGCGTCGTCGGTCTGCTGCGGCGCTCCGCCTCGGCCGATGTCATCGGCGAACGGTTGCGCTGGCTCGGTATCTACGGTGACGTGGAGATGCGCGACGGCGACCTGATCGATCTTTCGAGCGTGCTGCGCATCCTGGCCGACATCGCCCCGGACGAGGTGTATAACCTGGCTGCACAAAGCTTTGTTGCGACGTCCTGGCAGCAGCCCCTGCTGACCGGCAAGGTTACCGGCATGGGTGCGGTCGGCATGCTGGAGGCGCTGCGGCTGGCCCGACCTGGTGCGCGGTTCTATCAAGCCTCATCGTCGGAAATGTATGGGATGGCCCAGGAGCCGCGCCAGAACGAGCACACGCCGTTCTATCCGCGCAGCCCCTACGCCGCCGCCAAGCTGTTCGCACATTGGATGACGGTCAATTATCGCGAGAGCTTCGGCCTGCATGCCTCCTCCGGTATCCTGTTCAACCACGAAAGCCCGTTGCGCGGCATCGAGTTCGTCACGCGCCGCATCACCGACGGAGTGGCACGGATCAAGCTGGGCCTGGCGCGGGAATTGTCGCTCGGCAACCTGGAGGCGAAGCGGGACTGGGGTCACGCACGGGATTATGTGCGGGCCATGTGGCTCATGTTGCAGCAGCGCGAGCCCGGCGATTATGTCGTTGCCACCGGCCGCAATGCCAGCGTGCGCGAATTCTGCGAGCTCGCCTTCGGCTATGTCGGCCTCGACTACCATGATCATGTCGTGACACGTGACGAGCTGAAGCGCCCGGCCGAAGTCGATGTCCTGCTTGGGGATGCGGGCAAGGCACGGGCCAGGCTCGGGTGGGAACCGACGGTCACCTTGGAAGAATTGGTGGCAGAGATGGTCGAGGCCGACCTGGAACGCCACGGGACGAAAACACGGCGCTGATCATGACGGAGGCGGCCCCACGACGCATCTTGCTGACCGGCGCGTCAGGCTTCGTCGGCCGGCATCTGTTGCCCGCTCTTGGTGCCGCGTTCCCAGGCGCCTCGATTGTCGCCGATCACTTCGACGTAACGGACAAGGAAGCCGTCCACGATTGGGTCCGCGATGCATCGCCGGACGCTTGCATCCATCTTGCCGGAATTACCAACGTCGCGGCGGCGCGAGGCGACCCGGAAGCGGCGTGGCGCGTCAACCTTCTTGGCACGCTCAACCTGGCGCGCGCCGTGCTGACGCTCGCGCCCTCGTGCCGCTTCGTGTTCGCGTCCAGCGCGGAAGTGTACGGCGCCTCGTTCGGATCGGGGCAAAAGCTCGACGAAACCGCGCCACTTGCCCCGATGAACAGCTACGCGGCCACGAAGGCAGCCGCCGACCTCGCATTGGGCGCCATGTCGCACGAGGGCCTGCGGGTGGTCCGGCTTCGCCTGTTCAACCACACCGGGCCCGGCCAGTCGGATGCCTTCGTCGTCCCCGCGTTTGCCCGTCAGATCGCGCGCATCGAGTCCAGGCTGCAACCGCCGCCGCTGCGGGTGGGTGGCCTTGACGTCTCGCGTGACTTTCTCGACGTGCGCGACGTCTGCAGCGCCTACATTGCCTGCCTTCGCCGGAACGACGATGAACTGCCTCCCGGTGCGATCCTCAATCTGGGTTCGGGTCAGCCCAGGCGGATCGGCGACATTCTCGACGAGCTGTTGAACTTGGCCGGTCTGCGCACTGAAGTCGCGACCGATGCCGCGCGGCTGCGTCCGTCCGAGATCGCGACGGCGAGCGGCAACGTCGTGCTGGCACAGCGACTGCTGGGCTGGGCGCCGACCATTCCCTGGAGGGAGACACTTGCTGACGTGCTCGCGGAGTGGCGCACGCGCGCGGCTCGGGAACCGTGCTCAAGCGGCCGATGAAGATATCATCGCCTTTCTCGGCTCCGGGTGACGCCGCGATGCTCTGTCAAGCGGCAGATGGCTCGCGCTGCTCCGCGGGCGTCGGCTCGATTCCGGACAGCTCTGTCTCAGCGAGGCCGAGCAGATGCTCCGATAGCGTCGGCTTTCGATAGACGCCCGCGGCGACCAGCGCCTGCACCTTCCGGACCATCGGATCGGCAGTGTCCTGGAAGAAGACGGCATCGCCCCAGAGCAAGCGGTCCTCCGCGACGCGGCGGGACGCGGTCAGATAATGATGCCGGCTCGGGATCAACAGGTCGATCAATGTGAAGCCGCGAGTCAGCAGATGCTGCTGGATATCGGCAAACAGTGGCTGGCCAAGATAAATCGGGCTGAACCCCACCGTACAATGGACAACCGCCGTCTCGGATAAAGTCCGCTCTGCGCCTTGCAGAACCATCAACTCGGCGCCTCGCACGTCGAGTCTCAGAAAATCGACCACTCCTTCCGGCAGCACGTCGTCGAGTCGACGTGTCATGACCTGTTCCGTACGCACCGTGCGCAGTTCGCTCAGATGATTGAATGGAGCGTTGTGTGCATCGTTGAGAGGAAGTAGCGACGAGGTCGCATCGTCGTTGTTGACGTATAGAGTGTGCGCGCCGCCATCTCCCACGGCGTAAGGAAGCAGGGTCAGCCGTTCGGCTCCTTCCGCCGCAACACGGTCCACCAGCGTCTTTCCATGTCGGTCAAAGCCGATGATCTCGTGCTGGCAAACGCCGCGCAGAAGGTCATATGGATGAGAGCCTGCTCCCGGCAACTGCGCGCCTATATCAACCACGCGCAGCGGGCGATCGGCTGCATCGCGGGCCCGCCTGATCTCTTCCACACACCCGACCGCCGCCAATGCAGCGCGCGAAGCATATTCCGGGCTGTCGATGATGCCCTGCAACACGCGTGTGGGATCGCCCGTCGATCGAATAACGTCCGTCCACGCCACCAAGCCCGCCGGGTCCACGGCGCGGCCGAGGCAAACCCGGTAGAGAGCGGCCACGAACGCCTCGGCAGTCATCGCGCGCGGTGGTGCCGAGTCGGTCTGCTGTCGGCGGAGTATGCGCGTTACCCCTGCCCGTCCCAGAATCCGGCGAGCGGATCCGCGCACGGACCCGAGAGTGCCAGAAAAACCGCCAGCCTGCGCCAGGACGTTTCTATATATAGCCGTGGACGGAGTGACCTCTATATCAATTCGGACGGTCTTCGATCCATTTCGAGAGAACCACGCTACTTCCTCGGCGACCAGATCGAATTCAAGGATGTATCGGCCCGCGGGCGGGCACGGCAGACGGGCCTCGAAGTCGGCACTGCCACCCGGTGCCACCATCTGACTGGGCAGCGGGTTCCTGGAAAAGCTCGAATCGATGCAGTAGCCGTCGGCATCGAGCAGCCGCGCGCCAAGACGCACCGGCCCTCGCGGCGCGTCCTCGGGCAACCAGGTAGCACTGCCAATATTGACCGCGCTGACCTTCGCGATCAGGGACTGTCCCTCCCGCACCGACGTGCGTGCCATCTTCACCTGAAGCGACGCTACCAGGCATTCGGGCTGTTCGCTGTCCAGCCGTCCGACCTCCGCTCGCTCGCGCGCCTTGAGTCGCTCAATCAGAGAGTTCGGCCCAGGAACCTGCAGAAATACCATCGATGTTCCGGCAATCTGCCGCAGCCCGCGAAACACGGGATTGCGCTCATAAAGCTCGCCCAGCGCCCTGGGCACACCTGGCCAGGGCGTCGGCCCCTCGCGAACGTAATCGTGCCAGAGAATAACCCCGCTTTCCCTCATCAGTCTGATGGCGGTGGACGAATCCTGCAGCACGTACTCATATGCATGCGATCCGTCTATGAACGCAAAATCGATCTTTCCATGGAACCGCCTGAAGTCGTACACTGCTGAATCACCGAATAGCTGAACAATCTTCGGCTCGACGCTGGTGCCTGCGAACTGCGCACCAGATGCAGGTTTGTCGATGAACAACCGATCCCCAACCTCCAGCGGCAGCGCCGTTCGCTCCAGGCCTGCCGGGCTCAGGTCGAGTGTGTAGATCCGCGCATCCGGGCGGCTATGGGCAGCCAGGTTCAGCGTTGTCCGCCCGTCAAACGTCCCGATCTCGAACAGCGTGCTGGGATCGTGGAACGCCACCAGTCGATTGATCACATCGAGCTCGAAAGCAGCGACGTTCCCATCAACATGAACGTCCCGCAGCCGCGTATCGATGCGCGTATCCGCCGGGACGAGATCCATCCAGGACACCACAGGGATCATCGAATCGCTCTCGCGCAAAGCTGTAAGGCCGGAGAAACAATAAGCCTGCTACAAGGATTTGGCTAGGCTACAGTTGGGCTTCTGCCGCCAAACGATGCGAATTTGATGGGCTCTCGGCGCCCCGTTCTTTACGCCCTGGCAGCCGGCCCGCCCGCCATTTTGTCCTGCCGCTCGCTTGGCGTGCGGGCGCGCGCGACGGCGCCGATGCCGGGCACCGCGAGATAGGCCAACCGCTTCAGCTCCCGCCTGCCTCGCGTCACCGAGTCCAGGATCAGACCGCAGGCGAAGGACAGGAACGAGAGCAGCACAAGACCGGTCGCCAGCACGGCAGTCGGAAGCCGCGGCACCAGGCCGATCCTGAGGAATTCGATCACCACTGGCAGGCCCAGGCCGATTCCAGCCAGCAGCAGGATCGTTCCGGCAAGCGAGAAGAACTGAAGCGGGCGTTCGTCTTTGACCAACCTGACAATCGTGCGGAGGATCCGCACACCGTCGACGTAGGTACGCAGCTTCGATGCCGAGCCGGCCGAGCGCTCACGATAGTTGGTCGGCATCTCGCCGATCGGCATGCACAGTTCCAGGGCATGCACGCTGAATTCGGTTTCGGTTTCGAACCCCGACGCGAGAGCCGGGAAAGATTTGACGAAACGGCGGGAAAACACGCGATAGCCGGACAGCATATCGCCGATGCGTTTGCCGAAGATTCGTCGGACGACGCCGGTGAGAACCGCATTCCCGAGCACATGGCCGGGGCGGTAGGCGTCTTCGGTGCTGGCTTCGCGCAGCCCGGTCACCATGTCGAGCTGCTGGTCGATTAGCATGGCAATCATGGCGGGGGCGGCATCGGCATCGTAGGTGCCGTCGCCATCAACAAGAACGTAGATGTCAGCTTCGATATCTGCGAACATGCGGCGGACGACGTGGCCTTTACCCTGCAGCGTCTCTCGCCGGACGACTGCGCCTGCGGCGAGCGCAGCCGCCGTGGTGCTGTCGGTGGAGTTGTTGTCATAGGCATAGACGGTAGCGTCCGGAATGTTGGCAAAGAAGTCGCGGACGACACGCGAGATGGCAGCCTCTTCGTTGTAGCAAGGGATAAGCACCGCCACGGATGGTGGCCGGGTAATAGCTCCGACGCTATAGATCAGTTGTTCCAATTGTCCAGTCTCGGCATGACAGCCGTCCAATAGACCGGAATCGATTGCAAGGCAACCGGCCGAACAGGTCGATTCCGGTGGCCGCCAGAGGGGCCAGCAAACCAATCCTACCCGACCCCACTGAGGCTCTTGACGAATCTCGAAGGGTCGTACACGAAGCAGCCATGGCCCGCCGGCTCCACGCAGATCTGTGATTCCAGCGGGACCACCCCCGGAAACACGATGGCGCGAGACCATATCGACCTCACGCGTTCCGCCGCTGTGCAGGAGTTTACCGAGCGGTCGGATGCGTTGAGCGGACCGGATGCCGATCGCAACAAGGGCCGCTGGAAGCACATCGAGCGCATCCTTCTCGGTAAGCTGCGCACAACGGCGGCGAGCCTCGCGGTTGTGACACTTGTCATCTGGACCGCCTTCGTCATCATGCGGGTGCCGCTGCTGTCGCACTTCCAGAAAATTGCCGGCGACACAATGGATGGAATACTGGCGCTCGCGATCGAGATGCATTGGTATCACGTCTTCAATGGCAGCGCGATCGGCTGGCGGACGGCCGGTTACTTTTTCCCGATTCGGGATACGCTTGGTTATAATGACGGCTTTTTCCTGAACGGCACCCTGCTGGCTCTGTTCAGAGCCTGCGGTGTCGATGCGTTCCTGGGCCTGCAACTCGTCGATTGGTGTTTCCGGGCCATCGGCTTTGTCTCGATGTGGACACTGGCCCGGCGCTGCTTCCGTTGGCCGCTCCTTGTGAACGGACTCGCCGCAACGCTGTTTGTGACTGCCAACTGCTACTATTCACACGACGCGCTTCATGCTCAATTTCTCGCTTGCAACTGGCTGCCGCTGCTAATTCTCCTGCAGATCGAGAGTTGGCGTGCCGCGGCAGGCGCCACGGTCAGGCGGTTTTTCGGCTTCGCCGTGGCGTTCGCCGCGCTGCTGGGTGCCATCCTGATCACCGCATTTTATGTCGCTTTCTTCTTTATTCTTGCCGACTCTTTGGCACTCGCGATTCTGGTTCTCCTTGAATACCTCACGACGCCGTTTCCTGTCCTGCTGACAGTTCGCCGTTACATCCGGTTTGCAGCAGTACAAATATTCCTTCTGCTCGTCTGCTGCCTTCCATTCTTAATGATCTACCTGCCGAAGGCCGCGGAGACCGGGATGCACCCTCTCTCCGACGCACTTCAGTACGCCATGCGGCCGACAGACGTCATCAATGTCGGGCCCAGCAATCTGCTGTGGAGCTATTTCTATGGTCGGACGCTCTGGCATCTGTTCCCCAACTGGGCAGGATCATTCGAGAACCAGACCGGCGCCACGCCAATCCTGTTCGCATTGTTCCTGCTCGGCGGTTTCTTCCTGCGATCCACCCGGACCTCCGAATGGCGCCAGGCAACGCTGTTTGCGATGTGGTGCGCGAACCTGTTGCTGTTGGTGGCTGCCATCCACTGGCCCCATTGGGGGTGGCCGTGGGCCTGGATCTACCGGTTGGTTCCCGGAGCGCCGGCCGTGCGGGTCGTCTCCAGGATCCAGCTCGTTCTGCTGATACCAACGATCCTCATTGCGTGCGACGTGATCGCCCGAGGCTGGCGCCGGACCGACATGCGAGCGGTATTCGTCCTGCTTGCCTGCCTGCTGCTGATCGAGCAGATCAACAATGCTCCGGTGTTCGACATCGACCGGCCTGCTGAAAACGCCTTCTTTGCCTCCGTCGATCACGTGCCTCCCGAGTGTCGTGCCTTCTTCGCCGAAAACAGCCGACCCGGGCCCGACTTTCAGTCCCTTTACCGTCACAATGTGGATTCGATGATCCTTGCGGAACTGTCCGGCACGCCCACGCTCAACGGCTTTGCGACCTTTCTGCCGCCGCACTGGAATCTGGTCCATCCGGAACAGCCGCAATACCTGGCTGCTGTCCGCGACTGGCTGGCTCGGCATCCGGCTCGGGGTCCGGTCTGCGGCGTGAACTTCCAGACTGGCGCTTGGACGGTGTTACCGAACGTCGCCGTGAAATAGACGCCCCTCAGAAGACTGCGGCTCAATCTCCCACCGGCAGACCGGCCGGCCGGTGACCGCGTCGATCTCCCAGCGAGCAACCAAGATCGGCCGGGAGGACCGGCCGCGCGGCTCCCCGACCGCGAGGGCCATTTCGTGCAGGCGGGCCTGGGAAAGCAGTTCGGTCATTGCGTGTCCTCCTGTATCGGTGGACCGCATCGAACACTCGGCCGATCCCGCGCGCTGTGGCGTGCGTCACAGTTCAGTCACATTTTTCCGTCACCGGATCGCGCCCGACTCGCGCAGCGCGGCAATCCGCTCCGCCGAATACCCCAGCCCGGCGAGCACCGCATCGGTGTGCTCGCCCACGCCGGGCGGCTGAAGCCGAAGCCGTGGCGACTCGTCGTCGAAGGCGATCGGCAGCGGCGGCAGGCCGGCGGTGGTGCCGGCGGGCATGCGCACCGGCAGTGCGTGGGCCTGGGCCTGCGGATCGCCGAACAGGTCCGACGGCCGATTGACCGGTGAGAACGGGATCCCAGCCTGCTCCATCGTCCGCGCCAGCGCCGCGATGTCATGACCGGCCGCCACCGCGGCGACGATCTCCCGTAGCGCCGGCCGGTTCGCCACCCGCGCGGCATTGCTGACGAAGCGCGGATCGGCCAGCAGGTCGAGCCGGTCGAAGGCGGTGCAGAAGCCGCGCCAGTGGTTGTCGGACGTGATGCCGATGAACAGCTTCTCGCCGCCTCGGGTGGGGAACGTCTCGTAGATCCCCCACGCGCTGCTGCGCGCCGGCATCGGCGGCGAAGGCTCGCCGGTCGCCGCCTCGCCGGCCATGTGCTGGCCCACCAGGAAGGCCGAGGACTCGAACAGCGCGCTGGTCACCCGCCGCCCCTGCCCGTCCCTGTCGCGCTGGCGCAGTGCCGCCAAAATCGCCACGTCGCCCATCACCCCGCCCATGATGTCGATCACCGACGAGCCGGCGCGCAGCGGCTGGCCGGGGGGGCCGGTCATGTAGGCGAGCCCAGTCATGAACTGCACCACCTCGTCCAGCGCCGGCCGGTGTTCATACGGCCCGGGCAGGAAGCCTTTCAGCGCGCAGTAGATCAGCCGCGGATTGACCGCGCGCACCTGCTCCCAGCCCAGCCCGAGCCGTTCCATCGTGCCGGGTGCGAAATTCTCGACCAGCACGTCGGCGCCCGCCAGCAGGTCGCGGGCGACGTGAAGGCCGGCCGCCGATTTCAGGTCGATGCAGATGCACCGCTTGTTGCGGTTGAAATAGGCGAAGAACCCGGTGGCGAAGCCGTGCAGCCGGCGTGTGCGGTCGCCGTCGGGCGCCGGCTCCACGCGGATCACATCGGCGCCCAGATCCGCCAGCACGACGCCACAGGTTGGCCCCATGACGGTGTGCGAGAATTCGAGGACCACCAGTCCTTCGAGCGGCAGGGCCGACATCAGGCGCGCACCAGGTATTTCTCGATGATCTCGGGGTTCGGCTCGACCCCGAGCCCCGGCTCCTGTGGCAGGTGCGCCACACCGTCGCGGATGGTGACCGGGCGCTTCGCCAGATGCCGAGATATTTCGCTGGGCTCGACGCAGTATTCCATGACCAGTGCGTTCTCGATGGCGCACAGGAAGTGCAGCGAGGCCGCAGTGTTGATGTCGGTGGTGAAATTGTGGTTGCAGACCTTGCGCCCGCGCCGCTGGGCATAGGCGGCGATGCGCATGGCCTGAGTGAAGCCGCAGCGTGTCAGGTCGATCTGCACGATGTCGATGCCGCCCTCGTCGATCAGCCGCTCGAAGCCGACCACGCTGCATTCCTGCTCGCCGGCGGCGATGTGCTGGAGGCAGCCGCGCGAGACGCGGGCGTAGCCCGAATAGTCGTCGGGGGGCAGCGGCTCCTCGATCCAGAATAGCCGATAGGGCTCGAACAGGCGGGCTCGCTGCAGCGTGGTCTTGGCGTCCCAGGCGAGGCCCACGTCCAGCATGAAATCGTTGTCTTCACCGATCGCGCGGCGGACCGCTTCGACATAACGAAGGTCGGTCGCCGCATCGCGGCCGAACGGCTCCCAGCCAAACTTGACCGCGCTGTGGCCGGTGTCGATCGCCCGTTTCGCCCGCTCGACCGTCGCTTCCACGGTGAACTGGAACATGTTGGAGGAATAGACCCGCATCGTGTTCCGCTGCACGCCGCCGAGCAATGTCGCGATCGGTTGTCCCAGCGCCTTGCCCTTGATGTCCCATAGGGCAATGTCGACCCCAGCCATCGCCTGGATGGTGGCGCCGCTGCGACCGAAATATAGGGTCGATTGGTACATCTTGTTCCAGAGGCGGGTGGTATCGAGTGGGTCCTCGCCCAGCAGGATGGCGCGCAGGCCATTGACCTGCGTGTGCGAATAGCCGGCGTCGATCACCGCTTTGGCGACCGGGGGGCAGCCGTCCACCTCGCCCCAGCCGACCAGGCCGGCGTCAGTGGTAACCTTGACCAGCAAAGCGTCCTGGGAGCTGTCGGTGCGCTGCTGGATTTCCGGCAACCGCAGATAGATGGCCTGCACGTCGGTAATCTTCATCTCAATGCTCCCTCCCGGGTCCCATGTTCGTGGTCATTAAGCAGCCGCGTGCCGCCTCCGCAAAGGGTCAGATTCACCGCAGAGACGCAGAGCGCGCAGAGATCGACGGGTACGACGTCCAGCAGCGCCTGGGATTCCTCTGCGCCCCCTGCGCCTCTGCGGTGAATCTTTCTCGCTACAGCCCTTGCGGTCGGCGGGCAGCGTGCTAGCCTGCGATGCCGCAACGACAAGGGGAGGCTTCTATGTTGCGTTCACCGCGTACAGCTATTGCCGCCGGATTTGCGCTGGCGCTCGCCGCATGGCCCGCAGTGGCGCAGGAGTCAAGCTTCTACGTAGAAATGAAGCCGGACGTCGCGAATTGCGGCGATTCGTCATACGACAACGCGGTCAAGAACGGAATCTCGCTCGGCTTCAACGTCAATCCGCCGGAAGTTTACCAGGACGCCAACAAGCAGCCCACCGGTATCGACTGGGACATCAACAAGGCAGTCCTCGACGTGTTGGGCATCAAGAAGATCAAAGTCGTCTGGATGCCCTGGGAATCGGTGATCCCCGCGCTGCTGTCGCGCCGCATCGATGTGATCGGCGCCGACATCCACGTCACACCGGAACGCATGAAGGTTATCAGCTTCTCCGGTCCGGCCTGGTGGTACGGCCCTGTCTTGATCGTTCAGAAAGGCAATCCGCTCAACATCACGAGCTATGACCAATTGAAGGGCAAGAGAGTCGGCGCCATCACTGGCGCCGCTGCGGACCTGTATTTGCATCGCATCGGCGTGCAGACGACCGAGTTCAAGCAAGAGGTGGACGAGCTGCAGAGCCTGAACCAGGGCCGGCTCGATGCGGTGCTGGAAGATGACGTCGTCTATCGGCAGTTCGACAAAGAAAACCCGAACAACAACCTCGATCCGCTGTGGAGCATTCCAGTACCCACCGACATCATCCAGGGCGGCGGTTACGGCATGGCCCGCTACGGCATCCGCAAAGGCGATTGCTCGCTAAGGGCTGCCTACACCGCGGCTCTCGGAGAAATCCGCGCCAGTGCAGTGGTCAGCTCTATCCTTAAGAATTATGGACTTTCCGACCGCAACCTTGTCATGTTCACCCTGCATCCGTGACGATATGGCCGCCGGAGCAGCAATATCCGCCCCGGCGAGCCGTTGACCGTCGGTGTTTCAACTATTCAACCCGCAAGTCGCGCTCGATAATATCGGGCCGCTGCTCGGCGGCCTGTTGATAACCGTCGAGCTGACACTTGTCGTTATTGTTCTCAGTTTGGCCTTCGCATTGTTCGTGGCACTGGCGGGGATGTCGCGCATCACGCCGCTCCGCTGGCTGATGAAGGCTTATCTTGAGGTGATTCGGGGTACACCGCTTTTTCTGCAGCTTATTTACGTGTACTATGTTTTGCCCTCGATCGGCGTCCGGCTTGACCCTTTCTCGGCGGGCGTCCTGGCGTTGACGTTGAACTACTCGGCGTACATTTCGGAAGTCTATCGCGGCGGTATCCAGGCGATCTCGCGCGGCCAACGTGATGCAGCGGCGGCGCTGGGCATGACGCATGCGCTCGCCATGCGGCGCATCATCCTGCCACAGGCGATCCGCATCATCATCCCGACTCTCGGGAACTACTTCATCGGCCTGTTCAAAGACACGGCGCTGGCCTCGGCAATAAGTATTCAAGAGCTGTTGTACACCGCGCAGGTGAAGGCCGCGCTGAGCTATCAGTACTTCACGCTCTATACCGTCGTCGGTGTTCTGTATTTCGCGGTGAGTTTCCCAGCAGCGCGGCTGGTCGGCTATCTCGAGCGTGTCACCCGAGCCGGCTATGGACGGAGGCGGCGGCCGAGATGAACGATCACTCTTCCCTTCATGACCGGCCTATAATCGAGGTGGAGGACCTGCATAAGCACTTCGGTCTGCTGCATGTCCTCGACGGCATCAACCTCTCCGTCGCGATGGGTGAGGTGGTATGCATCATCGGCCCATCGGGCAGCGGGAAATCGACACTGCTGCGCTGCATCAACCACCTTGAGGTGCCGGAATCCGGCCGCATTCGGATCGACGGCAAGCTGGCTTATCGCGACGAAGCAGAAGGTGTGTTCAAGGCGCATTCCAACCGGGCGGTGGCAGCGGTGCGCGCGCAGGTCGGCATGGTGTTCCAGCACTTCAACCTGTTCCCACATCTCACTGTCATGGGCAACCTCATCGAGGCCCCAATCCATGTGTTGCGCCAGCCGCGCACGGCGGCTCGGCGGCGCGCAACAGAGCTGCTTGAAATGGTTGGCCTGGGGGACAAGGCGGATTCCTATCCCGAGGAACTGTCCGGCGGGCAGCAGCAGCGCGCCGCCATCGCCCGCGCCCTGGCAATGGACCCAAAGGCGATGCTGTTCGACGAGGTCACCAGCGCACTCGACCCCGAGCTGGTCGCCGAGGTGCTTGCGGTCATGCGGCGCCTCGCCGGCCAGGGTATGACGATGCTGGTCGTCACGCATGAAATGAATTTCGCGCGGCAGGTGGCATCGCGCGTGATATTCATGGACCATGGACGGATCATCGAAGAGGCGAGCCCTGATCAGATATTCGGCGCCCCTCGCGAACCGCGCACGCGCGATTTCCTGCGCACGGTGCTGGATCGGTAGGAAGACCCGGTCTCAAATGCCGAGGTCGACGCGGCTGGTCCGGAACTTTCCAGCCTGGGCCGCGATAACGCAGGCGACACCCATGATAGCCAGAACGAGCGTCGAGACTGCGTTGATCTCTGGACTCAGTCCGGAGCGTAGTCGTCCAAAGATCAGCACCGGCAAGGTCGGGTCGTAGCCACCAAGAAAGAACGACCGGATGAAATCATCAAAGCTGGTCAGTGCGGCAAGACCGCCAGCGCCAAGCAGCGCGGGCCGGAGCCAGGGAACAATGACATAGAACATGATCGCGAACGAGCCTGCGCCAAATACGCGCGCCGCTTCTACCTGCTCGGCGGGCAAGGTCGCACGCCGCGCCCGCACCATGATCGCGGCATAGGGTGTGGCATGGATCGCATGGCCCAGCAGTATCGCCGTCGCGCCAGGGTCGAGGCCGATCATCTGGATGGCGATGCGCAGAGCCACCGCATGAATGATGCCGGGCGTCACGAGGGGCAGTAGGGCGCCGGCCATAAGCGTCAACTCCGCCCAACGGCAGCGCAGGCTTGCTGCGGCGAGACCGATCCAGCACCCGGCAACCACGGCTAGCGTCGCCGAACCAAGCGCCAGCGCGACGGACAACGCGAATGCATGGCGATAATCCGGATCGGACAGGGCCACGCGATACCAGTGCAGGCTGAGTGCCCCGAGCGGAAAGCCAACAAGGTCGCCCATGGCGAAGCTGGTCAGCGCGATCAGCGCGAGCGGAAGCGCAAAAGCCGCGAGCACCATCCAATAGACAGCAGCCAGGACCCGGTGCCGCGTCATCCGGGTGATGATTCACGCACGACCCGGCCAACCGCAACAGCCAACAGACCGGCGAGGGTCGAACCGACCACGAGGAGAATGAACCCAAATGCCGCCCCCAGCGGCCAGCGTCCGCTTGCCGCCCCGAACAGGTCCGCGATGGTTATGGCAAAAACCGGGATACCTGCTCCGCCCAGCAGAGCTGGAGCGGCGAACACTCCGAGCGAGGCCAGGAAAGTCAGCACGACACCTGATGCAATGCCGCGCGATGTCAGTGGCATTGTGATGTGCCACAGCCGCTTCCAGGGACCGGCGCCGTCGAGGGCTGCCGCCTCCGCCACATCTCGCGGCAGGCTGTCGAGCGCCGCATACAGCGGCAGCAACATCGACAGAAACACCGTGTAAACCATGCCGGCCAGAACCGCGCCGGTGCCGTACAGCAACTGCACGGGCATGGTGCTCAAGCCCAGCCATCGCAGCGCCGCGTTCAGCACCCCACGATTGGCGAGCAAAAGCACGAGCGCGAACATCCGCAGCACCTCACTGGTCCAGAACGGTGCCGCCAGCAGCGCCAGGCGTCGCGCACGACGTACCGGCGAGACACGGAGCGCGATATAATAGGCGATAGGGTAGGCCAGGATCAGGGCCGTAAAGGTGGCGGCGCCAGCCAAGCCGATGCTACGGAGCAACGACAGACGGAACCCCGCTTGCTGCCAAAACGCGGCATAGGCGGCAAGGCTGAATGCCGAGGCCATACCAGGCGGACCGGGATAGACGGCCATCAGACTGATCCGCGCCATGGCGATGAGCGGGCCAATATGGGCCACGGCCACCCACAGCACTGGCACCGCGAGAAAGAAAAAGCGGCGCCAGCCGCTCACCCGGCCTTTACTTCCTCAACGGCCCGGTCGATCAGAGATGAGCTGAGAGCCTGTCCCTCGAAACGCGGAAAGCGCACGCGACCAAGGGCATCTTCCGGCAGGCCGTACGCGGCCTGCTCGCTCGCGCTCAGTCCGTGCCCCGCATCGACGAAGCAGGAGGCATACCCGGCCGAACGGGCAAGCGTGGCCCCCATGTCCGGCGTCCCCAGCATGGCATCCAGAAAGCGATAGGCGCCGTCGCGGTTCGGGGCGCCTTTGACGATGGCGAAGGTGTACACATAGGCCAGCGTTCCTTCCTTCGGCACCACCCGCCGGAAGGCCTGTCCCGCCAGAATCAGCCGTGCCGGCGCGCTGGAATAGGTCTGCGCCAGCACAGCGTCGCCACCGATGAGAAGCTGCTGCAATTCGCTGCCTTCGTCGAAGAAGCGCACCACCTGGGATTTGTTGCGGATCAACAGGTCACGCGCCGCATTGACCGCCGCCGCGGCCGCTGCCGGTCGGCCGAGATACGACATGAATGTGGGATCGGCCCCTTGCGCAAGCATGGTGCAGAGCAGGAAATCCTCGATGTCGTAGGTGACCCGGCCTTTGTATTTCGGGTCAAAGATCGCGAACCAACTATCCGGCGCCGGCTTCACCGCCCGCGTGTCATAGACAAGCACATCAGCGGCAACCACCAGGGGCACGCCCATGATCGCACCGTTGACCCGGTTCCACGCCGCATCGGCATACACCGGATTGAGCCGGCTCCAGTTTTTCAGCCGCGTCGTGTCGAGCGGCTCGATGATGCCGTCGTCCACGAATTGGTGCAGTCGAGTGCCGACCACGGTGCAGATGTCGGTTATCGGATGGTCACGCTCCGCGACCAGCAACGTAAGTTCAGGGGCTTGGCTGGCAGCCGGCCGGATGTGGATTTGCGTGCCGGTATCCGTCTCGAACCGCTTCTGAAATTCGGCGGGGACGAACCCGTCATAGGCCGTGATGTTCAATCCCCCCGCACCTGCCGCGTAGGGTTGGCCCACGCAAGGCAGAGCCAAGGCACCCGCCAAGATGGATCGGCGCGTGACAGCCAGGCACGGCGGCCTTAACGAAGCAGGCGTCATGGCTTCCACCGTATGACGATTGGACAAAAACATCATACTGAAGATTGGCTTGGCGGCAAGGGGGCGATGCAGTGCAGCGTGTCACGATCACCATGGAAGATGACTTGCTGGCCGAGCTGGATGCTCTGGTCGGCCGTCGCGGTTACCAAAATCGCTCCGAAGCTGTGCGCGATCTCGCGCGCGCCGGCCTACGTCAAACCGATATCCCCGCGCCTGATGCGATCTGTGTGGCCGCCCTGGTCTATGTCTATGATCATGCCAGGCGCGACCTGCCCAACCGCCTCGTCAACGATTTTCATGGTCACCATCACATGGCGATCTCAACGCTCCACGTGCATCTAAATCCGGAAAGCTGCCTCGAAGTCGCCGTGCTGAAGGGACCCGCGAAGGATGTGCAACATATGGCGGACCATGTGATTGCCGAACGTGGCGTTCGTCACGGTCAGCTTGTCATGCTACCCGAAAGAGAAGTGCACTCCGCCGCCGAGCAGGGCCGGCGCCTCCGTAAACGGCGATCCGGTAACCCGGCAGGCAGGAACGTTCTCCGCTCTGGACAAATATAAGCTGGTACGCTGCAGGGCAGAGCTTCCTGGTCTTATTGCCGCTCGACCTCCGACGCCGGCAACGGATGACCAAGATACTGCTCCAGCACCTCGACAGGAGGTCCGTCAGCGCGCACTTGGCCCTGATCGAGCCAGATCACCCGCGTGCACCATTCCTGCACGATGAACGGCTGATGACTGGACAGCACTAGGATCTCGGCGCCGCGAACCATATTTTCGAGCCGGCCGCGTGCCTTCCCCAGGAAATCAGCGTCGCCGGCGAGGAACCACTCGTCCATCAGCAGTATCTGCGGGCGAATCGCGGTCGCCAGTGCGAAGCCCAACCGGACGACCATCCCCGAACTGTAGATGCGCACCGGCAGATCGATGAAATCACCAAGCCCGGCGAATTCCCGCACATCCTCCTCCAGCCGGTGCAGCTCGTTTCGCGGCAGGCCGCCATACAGGCCGCGCAGCATGATGTTCTCGCGCCCGGTCAGGTCCATGTTCATGCCGAGCTGCGGGTCCAGCAGCGCATTCAGACTGCCCTGCACGCGCACCTGCCCCACGACAGGCTCGTAGATCCCGGCCAGCGTGCGCAGCAGCGTCGTCTTGCCGGCGCCGTTCGGCCCGATCAGCGCCAGTCGTTCCCCATTGGTGAGCGTGAACGAGATGTCGCGGATCGCCTGCACGACCACCCGATTCTGCCGATCCTGGGCGAGCCGGCTGGAGGCCACCGCGAGCACCGTCTTCTTCAAGCTGCGGCTGCCCGCGTGATACAGCGGGAACAACACGGACAGCCCGGCAACTTCGATACGGGCGCACCCGGTCATGCGGTCACAACCAGAACGCCACCCGGCCGCGGACCCGCGCGAACAGCGCCATGGACACCCCGCACAACACCAGCGTAATGGCCACCGCCGCCTCCCACACATGCACGCCGGCAGTCGTTCCCAGCAGCGGCTCGCGCACGACCTCGAGCATGTCGAAGAACGGGTTCAGCAGCAGCCAGTGTTCCTTGCCGCCGAGCTGATCGGGCAGCCAGATGACTGGGGTAATGAAGAACGCGATCTGCAGCACGCTGCCGATGATCTGCGGGATATCGCGAAACCGCGCGCAAACTGCGCCGAGCGGCAGGCAGATGGCAGCGCCGGCAAGCCCCCACAGCACCAGCCCTGGCACTGCCCAGACCGCCTCCCATCCCGGCCAGACCGAGAGCAGCGCGAACACCCCCACGATCACCACCACGTTATGAGCCAGCACCAGCAGGTTGCGCACAAGCACACGCAGCACCTGGACGAACAGCGGCATGCGGACCGCGCGGATGATACCCTCCGCCTGGGTGAAACAGACGCAGCCCTCGGTAACCACGCCCGCGATGAACCCCCACAACACCTGCGACAGGGCGATGAACGGGAGATATTCCCGCAGGTTCATGTGGAACAGCGTGGCGTACAGCGCGCCCAGCGAGCCCACCATGACGGCCGTCGACAGCGTCAGCCAGAACGGCCCCAGCAGCGAGCCGCGATAGCGCAAGCGGATGTCCAGCCAGCCCAGCGTCCAGGCCAGCCGCCACAAGGACAATCCTTCGGCCACGTCCTGCACCGCGAACCGGCCGCGCTCGGTCGCCGTGAGGCTTGGCCGGAACTCCAGGACAACGCTTCCGCTGGCAGCAGAAAGCCGGTCATGCACGGCGACGCTCATAGGCGGCGCGCGATAGCCGATCCTGCCCGCCGCCGCAACCCGAACGTGCCTTGAGTCGGGCACAGCCCGGTCCCAGTTCCCTCGCAGGGGCAACAGACCCCGCAACCGGAGGATACGTTCATGCCGACCTATGTGATGCTGGCGAACTGGACCGACCAGGGCATCCGCACGATCAGCGAATGCCCGAAGCGCATCGATGCCGCCAAGCGGCAGCTTGTCGAGATGGGCGGCCAGGTGAAGACCATCCTCATGACTATGGGCGCCTACGACGTGGTGGTCATCTATGAAGCGCCTGATGACGCGGTTTCCGCGCGGTTCACCTTGATGCTGGGCAAGCTCGGGAATGTGCGCACTACCTCGATGAAGGCGTTCCCCGAAGAGGCGCTGCGCCACATCGTCGAATCGATCGACTGAACTGCGACGGCGGGATGCGCTCGCGTCTCCGCCACACAGGGACGGGTCACCGAGCCGGCGCAATCGGCGGATGGCGAAACCCACCCGCGGGGGCCAGATTGCGCCCATGACATACGAACGCCCCACCGACCTGCCGCCGCCCGAGCTGATGTGGGACAAGGTCCTGCGTCGGGAGCCGAGCGATTTCCTCTACGCCGTCACCACCATGGGCGTGTTCTGCCGCCCCGGGTGCCCCTCGCCGCGACCGCTGCGGAAGAACGTGCGGTTCTTCCGCACCATCGAACAGGCGGAAGCGGCCGGGTTCCGTGCCTGCCGGCGCTGCGATCCCAAGGGCGAGCGCGCCCGCCTGGCACAGGAAGTGGTGCGCGACGCCTGCGCCTTCATCGAGGCGGAGGACGAGATTCCCTCGCTCGAGCGGCTGGCAGCGCGCGCGGGCTACTCGAAGTTCCACTTCCTGCGCATGTTTCAGGCGCACACCGGACTGACCCCGCGTGGCTACGCGGAAGGCGTCCGGGCGCGCCGCCTGCACGCCGCCCTCGCCGCCGGCGAGCGCGTGGCCGACGCGGTCGCCGGGGCCGGGTTTGGCTCCGAAAGCCGGGTGTACGAGCGTACCGGGGAGCTGCTGGGCATGACACCCGGCGCCGCACGGCGCGGCGGGGCTGGTGAGGTGATCCGGACCGCCTCCGCCGACTCCCCTTTCGGCCGGCTGCTGGTGGGCGCTACCGACAAGGGAGTGTGCTTCATCGGCTTCGCCGAACCGGACGACGCACTGCTCGGAGCCCTCGAGCGGCGTTTTCCTCGGGCACATATCGTCGCCGACGATGCCGGCCTGGCACAGACTGTCGCGGCGGTGCTCCGCTTCATCGAGGAGCCGCGCGAGGCCCTGGCTCTGCCACTCGATCTGCGCGGCACCGCATTCCAACAACGCGTGTGGGAGACACTTTGCCGCATTCCGCCTGGTGAGACGCGCAGTTACGGCGAGGTGGCCGCGATGCTGGGCAGTGCACGCGCGGTGCGCGCGGTGGCGCGGTCCTGTGCCGAGAATCCGGTCGCGCTCGCGGTTCCGTGTCATCGCGTGCTGGGTAAGGATGGAAAGCTCAGAGGCTATCGCTGGGGCTTGCCCCGCAAGCAGGCGATGCTGCAGCGCGAACACGCCGCGCGAGGTGGCGGACTGACCACCGATTCTCAGCCCGCCGACTGGCGCATCAACCGCTGATAGAGTTGGTCCACCTCGTCGTCGGCCGTCCGCTGGGCCGCCGGGTTGGTGTGTTCAAGGCTGCGCACTTCGGCCTCGGTCGGCTGATGCGCGTGCCCGTCCCAGATATTGTCGATCCGCGGCGGGGGCCGTCGGGCCATTGCGACGGTCGGCGAGAGGCCGGCCCCCAGCACCAGAGAGCCGAGCAGAACCGCTCGGATGGCAGAAGCAATTAGACGCATGACAGGCTCCTCTTTTCGGCTTTGGATTGCACGATACCATCGCCCTCACCCGCGCCCGACGCCGCCGTGACTGCCGCCGAATGCGAGATGTCCGCCGTGCCAGCCGTCTCCGCCGTGCCAGCCGCGCGACTCATCGTGATGCACGCCGCGATCATGGAACCCTGGTGCCCAGAAGACGCCGACCCCGGGATCCCAGTAGTCGCCATAGAAGCCGTCCGAAGGGCCGTAGCCATAGTCGTATGACAGGCTGCCATTGTCCGGGTACGGGCCTGCATTGGCGCAACCGACCAGCGTCAGCGCCAACACGGCGCCGCCGACCGCGTGCAACAACGTTCTTGTCACTGTCGTGGCCCCTTTCTACTTCTCCAGCGCGCCGTAAGTGCATGAACCCACGACGCGTCATCCGCGACCGGGGCCGACGATATGGAGCGTTGCGCCTGCCCCCAACGCAATTCTCAAATGGGCGTTGCCGACAGTTTCACAAAGGCACTCGCTGCATACGGATATGTCGTGGCTTCAACATCGCCATGGCTGGGGGGTTGGCCCGGCCATCCTGGTCTTTCCAGCGGACACCAACATGACGAAAAGCGCGCCTAGTCTAGCCCGCAACTTCGTCACGACCGAACAAGGGCGAGAGCAATCATTACCACCAGCGCTCTACGAAAGCGTCACCCCCGGTGGGGAACGGCAGCATGCGGGCCACCAAAACCTACCCGCGTCCCCGACCCATGCATCATGCCGTGGCCGGCGAACGCGCCTCCGGCGTGAAACGGTGCTGCAGGCCGCCCTGCGAAATGCCGGTGGAGATGATCGAAATGATGAAAATGCCCATGGCCGACGAAAGAAGGTCCGCCGACGAACCCGGGTCCCCAGTAACCACTGTAGAAGCCGTCCCAGGGACCGTAGTCATAACCGTATGACAACGTTTCGCCATACGGAGGCCCGTATGTAGCGGTGCAGCCACCTAACGCCAGCGCCAGTCCGATCGCGCTTGCGGCGAACAACAATCTCCTTCTCATGACCATCGCCTTCCAGTTCTTGCGGCTCGCCACGGCGATACGAAGCAGCGCGTCTCCCGTCAGCGATCCGCAGAGCATGAACCCCACGCCCTGTTCGGGGCGCGATCCTCACCAATGAAAATGGGCGGCGTCGCCGGCAAACAAAGGATATCCGCGCGCAGCAGGCCTTCACAGCCGCGTACGATACATCGCCGCGCTGCGATGTTCTCGTGGCACCTCCTCGATCACCGCCATACGAGCGCATTTGCAAAGCCGCCGTGCTGTGCTGCAACATGGCGATCAATCGCATTGTGCCGTAAGGTCGCTGCGACCGACGCTGGGGAGGCGCCTGCAATCGGCCGTTGAGGGGCGTTGCGCCTTGCGGCGGCCGGGACGGCGGCGATCGCATCGCGAACTTCGCCAAGGCAACTCCCAACGTCGCCGAAAGCTGGAGCACCAATTAATTGTATAACAGGCCAAGAGGGCATCAGTTATGAAAGTCACCGCTCTGAAGACCTTCATGCAACGCGTGGGAGACCGTCCCCGTCTGTTGGTTAAGATCGAAACCGATGCGGGTATTGCCGGCTGGGGCGAGGCGTACAACCACGGCCCGGACTATGCCCTCCGCCCGTTACTCGAATACCTGTTCGAACAAATAAAGGGCATCGATCCACGGCGCATCGAATTCATCGTGCTGAGGCTGCTGCAATCGTCGCGCTTCCCGCCAGGAGCGCTCGGCCTTGCGGCGATCTCGGCGATCGACCACGCGCTGTGGGACATTTCCGGGAAGGCCGCCGGGTTGCCGGTCTACATGCTGCTAGGCGGCAACGTGCGCGACCGGGTGCGCGTCTATTGCGGCGTCTATACCGCACCCGATCCGCTCGAATGCCGTGATCTGACCGTCGCACTCAATGAGCGATATGGGTTTACCGCCTTCAAGCTCAGCCCGTACCGGCGCGACCTTCATGCCGGACGATGGGGTCAACTCTGCGATGAAGCGGGGAGGTATTTCGGGCAACTGCGCGAGGTCTGTCCGGCACATTTCGAATTCGCCTTCGACGCGCACGCGAAGATTTTCGAGCCGTATCAGGCAATCCAGCTCGGCAATGCGCTCGCCCCCTTCGATCCGCTGTTCTTCGAGGAGCCGATCCGCCCCGAGCATATCCCCGCCTGGAGCCGCCTGCGCTCTCAGCTTCGCGCCCCCCTGGCGACCGGCGAGTGCCTCTATTCGCGGTTCGAGTTCCTGGCGCTGATGGCAGCCGGCGGCGCGGACATCATCCAACCTGACATCTGCGCGGTCGGCGGCATCACTGAGATGCGCCGGATCGCCGCGCTGGCCGAGGCGCACTACGTGACGGTCGCCCCGCACAATCCGATGGGTCCACTCGCCACCGCGGTAAACGTGCATTTCGCCGCGGCGCAGCCCAACTTCAAGATTCTCGAATACAAGTTGCCGGAGAAGGTCTCCTGGGCGGTCGATCCTTATTTGCCGAAGGACGGTAATCTCGAACTACGCAATCGCCCGGGTTGGGGAATCGAGATCGACGAACGGGTGCTGGCAAGGGACGATTACGTTCACTGGGAGCGCAAGCTGCCGATTCGGCCTGATGGCTCGACCGGCTATACGTGATGTCGATGGGATACAGCCGGCGGCTGAAAGATAACTTTCGGCCAAACCCAATCCACGTCGTGATCGTCGCTGACCGTGAGCCGTTCTTCCGGACGGACGGTATAATGCCTCCGTGACACTCCGTCCGATCTCCGCGCCTCTCCGTGTGAAACCCCTTCGACGAAGCCCTCATTAATTATCGATCAGCTCGAATCGATCGACGTCCACCAGTCCGCGGTCGGTTATCTTCAGATGTGGGATGACCGGCAGCGGCAAAAAGGCGAGTTGCAGGAAAGGCTCGGCGAGCCGGCAGCCCATCGCGCGAACTGCATTCCGCAACGTGTCGAGGCACGCTCGCACAACTTCGAAGCAATCAAGGCTCATCAGCCCGGCGAACGGCAATGCAAGCTCTGCCAGCACTCGGCCGTCCTGCACCGCGACGAAGCCCCCACCGAGTTCGATCAGCCGATTGACGGCCAGCGCCATATCCTCATCGTTCGCGCCGACGACGCAAACATTGTGACTATCGTGACCAATGGACGAGACCAGCGCGCCGTTCCGCAGCCCAAACCCTTTGACGAAGCCGCGGCCGATATTGCCATTCTTTCCGTGCCGCTCCAGCACGCACAGCTTCAGCAGATCGCGCGACGGATCGGCGTGACGCTGTCCGCCGCGGAGTGGCAGCTCCGCCTGCAGGTGCTCGGTCAATATCTTGCCCGGGATGATGCCGATCACCGGCGTTGACGGGCCGGCCCCCGGAACTGCGAAGGCTTGCGCGGTAACCGGACGAAGCCGCACAGAGTTGCCGGACGACGGTTCCGGCAGTGCCCGGCCAATGAACGACTCCGGCGTGACCGGACGGCCCCGGCGCAGAACGAGGCTGACCGCGCAGGACGGCAGATCATCCAGCAGCAGGATGTCGGCAAGGTAGCCAGGCGCGACAAGGCCGCGATCCCGCAGTCCGAACCCGCGGGCCGCCGACCAGCTCGCCGCGCGATAGACCGCAACCGGCGGGGCGCCAAGCGCGATCGCCCGTCGCACCAAATGGTCCACATGTCCTTCTTCATCGATGTCCAAAGGATTGCGGTCGTCCGTGCAGAAACCGAGGAAGGGCGAGGCAAGCTCGTCGATCAGCGGAGCCAGTGCCGTCAGATCCTTGGAGACCGTGCCTTCGCGTATCAGTATCTGCATGCCTTTGGAAAGTTTCTCCCGCGCTTCGGCGAGCCCGGTTGTCTCGTGGCAGTTGCGCACCCCGCACGAAAGATACGCGTTCAGAGGCCGGCCGGAGAGCAACGGCGAATGGCCGTCGATATGCCGGCCCTGGAAGGCAACCAGCTTGTCCAGGCACTCCGGGTCCTTGTTCAGCACGCCCGGCACGTTCATGAACTCGGCAAGCCCGATGACCTTGGGGTGGTCACGGTACGGCACCAGATCGGCAGCAGTCAGATGAGCGCCGGAGGTTTCGAGCGCCGTCGCCGGTACGCAAGAGGAAAGCTGCACGCGCAGGTCCATCACCGTGCCGAGCGCGCTCTCCAGAAAATACTGCAGCCCAGCCAGGCCCAGGACATTGCAGATCTCGTGCGGGTCGCAAATCGCCGTCGTAGTGCCCCGCGGCAGCACGCAACGATCGAACTCGCCTGGAGTAACCAGCGTGCTCTCGCAGTGTACGTGACTGTCGATGAAGCCGGGTACGGCGATGCGCCCGTGAGCGTCGATCTCCTCGGCGCCGCGATATTCGTCCCTGGTACCGACGATCGTATCACCGCAGATGGCGATATCGCTCGAATGCAGGGCACCGGTGACGAGATCGAGGATACGTGCATTACGCAGAACGAGATCTGCCGGTATCCGGCCGAGCGCCTGATCGATCCGTCGCTCCAAGGTCTGGCGCATCCAGCTTATTCCTTCCGCGGAGCAATTCGGTCGGCCACAGCCCACACCGCACCGGGCTAGGTTGCAGGAACGTCTGTTCCTGTACAGCATCGAGTAACATCCATGCAATCATGTTGGTAGTTGTTTGTCAAGCGTGCAACGAAAATATCGCCTTCAAGAGCGCAGCTTAAATGAGGGCGTCGATTCTTCGTTACCATGTTACGCAACGACCTCGCTGAGCCAACACCGCTGGCTGGCCTCGGTTGAGCCGATCTGGCGACGGCGGTATCGTGGCCGCGATCGGACACGGGGAACAGCAGTGCTTACTCTCGGCTACAAGGCATCCGCGGAGCAATTCGGACCAGGCAAGCTGCTCGCCTTCTCGGTGCTGGCCGAGCAGACGGGGTTCGACAGCGTCTTCGTCAGCGACCATTTCCAGCCGTGGAAACACACCGACGGTCACGCGCCGTCGGCGCTGGCTTGGCTCGGCGCGCTGGGCGCCAGCACGCAACGGATCGTGATGGGCACCAGCGTGCTGACGCCTACCTTCCGCTATCACCCGTCGGTGGTGGCGCAGGTGTTTGGGACGCTCGGCGCGATGTTCCCCGGCCGCGTGGTGCTGGGCATCGGTACGGGCGAGTCGCTGAACGAGGTACCAGCGACCGGAATGGAATGGCCGGAATTCAAAGAGCGCTTCGCCCGCCTGCGCGAGGCGGTGACGCTGATCCGCCGCCTGTGGACCGAGCAGCACGTCACCTTCGAAGGCCAGTACTACCGCACCAGGGACGCCACGATTTATGACCGTCCCGACCGGCCGGTCCCGATTTACGTCGCCGCGGCCGGCGCGCTGGTCGCCAAATATGCTGGCCGCAGCGCCGACGGGTTCATCTGCACCAGCGGCAAGGGGACCGCGCTCTATGCCGAAACCCTGCTGCCCAACCTCGCCGAGGGGCTGAAGGCATCGCAACAGCCCGACCGTGCCTACGACCGGATGATCGAGATGAAGGTCTCGTTCGACACCGAGCGGCAACGTGCGATGGAGGACACCCGACACTGGGCCGCGCTGGCGTTGACCCCGGAAGAGAAGGTCTCGGTCCACGACCCGCGCGAGATGGAGCAGCTCGCCGCGGCTCTGCCGGTCGAGCGTGCCGCCAGCCGCTGGATCGTTTCCACCGATCCGGACGAGCACGTGGAGAAGATCAGGCCATACATCGACCTGGGCTTCCGTCACCTGGTGTTCCACGCTCCAGGGCCGGACCAGGAGCGCTTTCTCCGGCTGTACGGCGCACAGGTGCTGCCGAAGTTGCGGCAACGGTTCGCGTGACGCAGCGCCAGGAACACCTCTCCCGCACTGCGGGAGAGGTCGCCGCGCGAAGCGCGGCGGGTGAGGGTGCGGCGCGAGAGAGCCCCAACCCAGTTTCATGACCCCGCATTCGGCTCTGGAACTCTTCGCCGTGCCCGGCCTGCCGATGGTGCAGTTCGGCGACGATCTGGTCGCGCTGATCGCCGATGCTCTGGCGCACGCCGGACGCGATCTGCGCGACAGCGATGTAGTCGTGGTGGCTCAGAAGATCGTCTCCAAGGCCGAGGGCCGAATGGTCGATCTCGCCTCCGTCACGCCGTCACCAGAGGCGGTGGTGCTCGCCGCCGAGGTGGGCAAGGACGCGCGGCTGGTTTCCGTCATCCTGTCGGAGTCCGTGCGCGTCGTGCGACACCGGCCGAACCTGATGATCATGCAGCACCGGCTCGGGTTCGTGATGGCCAATGCCGGT
>Ga0335075_10001730_pt1 | contig 35652 bp, 27 predicted proteins | sample Lox_Sample_24_FD_206723 | JGI IMG/M metagenome (GOLD analysis project Ga0335075, IMG submission 206723) | Soil microbial communities from Loxahatchee National Wildlife Refuge, Florida, United States - Lox_Sample_2.4 | ecosystem: Environmental > Terrestrial > Soil > Wetlands | place: USA...
CCGATTCGTACTGAGCGACACAACCCGCATTCCATCGCCACCCTGCGCTGCCAGCTTGCCGCGCACCTGGCACGCTCCCTGCCCAGATGCCCCTGCTGTCTGCGCGACTTCTTGTAACACAGTAGTATTAGATGGATATTCATGATTACTGATTGCTTTTAGAGAACCAATATGCGCCAACAATAGCGCACTGCCGCATTGCCTCTGCTTACGAGTTGGCCGGCATCCTTGCGGGAGCTCTCAGCTCTCTAATAAGGCTTACGTAAAGGGTCCTTTGTCCTGTCACAAACAGGAGCATGCCGGCATAGACCAGGAACAGAATCGCATTTTCAAGAATCAAACGCGGCAGCGGAGTCAGAATTTGTCCATACAGCACGCTTACTCCCAGGGTGGCGACGCCTCCGGCGACTGTAGCCGACACAAGAGGCCGACTTGTCTCGCGCAGAATATCGCGCACCGTAACCGGCGTACCGTGCACACACCATGCAATGTGCGGAATAATCCAAAGAATCATGACAGCCGAATATCCGAACGCGACGCCTCTTGGCCCGTGGCTCAGGCCAAGCACATAACCAGAAATCATAATCGGAGCGAAAACGAGAGCGATCTTGAGTCCCCGCTCTACAAGGCCGAGCGAGGTCAGCAGCCACCCTAACGGATTGATAATAGCGAAGACCGCGATTGTCGGCGCCAACAGGCGGAAGATCTCAATCGCCCCCGTCCACTTAGGACCAAGCAATACCACAATCAGGTCGTGCGCAAACAAAGTGCACGCGATGGTGATCGGAATGGTGAATCCCAAAACCAGCGAATAGCCTTTGAGGAAGTAGCTCCTGAACCGCTTCGGATCGTCCTGGACACGGGACAGAGCTGAAAATGCGACCTCCCCAACTGCCGAATTGAGATTTGATGTCGGAATATTGCAAATCTGGTAGGCTCTCCCGTAAAGTCCGATGGCGTCTGCTCCCCAAAAGCGGCCAATCAGGATCTTATCTGCATTGTAAGCCAGATAAGCCACCACACCATTGAGAGTCAGCGTGCCGCCAAACCGCATCATGGATCGGATTCGGGAGAAATCGTACGACCAGCGCGGCAGCCAGGCAGTGACAACCCAATAGCCAATGGTTGTGATCAGGGGCGATGTGACGGTCATGGCCACCAGGGCCCAATATCCGTAGCCGGCCAATGCCCCTGCTATCCCTATGCCGCTGGAAACAGTCAGAGAGATCACATCAATCGTGGCCAGAGTCGTAAAACGCATCTGGCGCTGAAGGATCGCGCAGTGCTGGACCCCGGCCGAATTGAAAAGAAACCCGAGCGACAAAGCAGCCGTGACTGCGATCAGTCTGGAATCTTTATAAAAGGCCGCAATCTCCGGTGCGGCCGCTAAGGCGACCACCCCGAGAAGACCCCCAACCAACAGGTTAATCCAGAACAGCGTGGAGCTCTGTTCTTCGGTGACAGATATGTGCTGGACGGCGGCGGCCGATAACCCGAAATCGCGGAAGAGGCTCAGTACGCCAGTGAAAGCCGTAACCATACCGACGATTCCGAAATCCTTAGGATCAAGTAACCGAGCCAAGACCATCAATGAGCCGAGCCGCAGAACGAAGCTGGCCGCCTGGGAACATAGTCTCGCCACACCGCCGCGAATCGTGCGCTGCTTAAGATCCTTCATAGTTTTCCTGTAAGCTCCCAGTAACCCTTACCGGGTCATGCCTGCGTTGTGGGCTGGTCCAATTCTGATGGTCGAAGCCCGCTTATCAGGCCAGGAAGCTTTATACGGCCTGCAGACAGCCCTCTCCACATTCCTGTTTCCGCGAACTGGACTGGCTAGTCGCGCCGGTACCGACCTGAAACACCGCCGCGTATCGAGTCTTCCAGTCGCCTCTCTCCCTGTCGAGGGGCTCCAGTCCACCATAGTGGAACGGCCATAACTCACGCATGCATGCATCGCCCTCGTGAATCTCCCCGAGCAAGTCCTGCACCGGAGTCCATCCTAGGTCGCAGGCAACCTTTGTTCGAACGTCCAGATCGATTCCGGCTACGATCAGATAACCCTGAGGCGCCACGAGCCGCGCTATGTTGCGCAAGCACCTTTCCGCTTCCCACGGGCTCATGTGGCACAGGAAATTGTTGGCCACGACAATATCCTGAGGGCCGAGAGAATGGCTGAGCTGTGGATCTCCGGCGTCTTCAACACCCCATTCAATGCCCTCCCGGACCCAGGGCTTGACGGTCGCCGTTGCTCCGTCTATCTGAAACATTTCCTCTATTTCACCTGGAGTCATGCGTTCGAATATATCCGTAGCCGCCAGCTCTGACACGGCACGCGAGTAGACTCCTCGTTCCGCGAACTCCACCGCCTGCGGGGAGCAATCGACGGCTTTCAAAGCAAGCTTCACATCCGGCCGATCGGAATGGATTGCCCATGCGATCGAATACGGCTCAGCGCCGATGCTGCATGCAATCACACTTACTCTTATGGTCTCGCCCTCAGACCAGCGGCTCAGGAGCCGTCGAATCAGCTCAAGCTGAGGTCTGTTTCTAAGGAAGTATGTGCTGAAGGCCTGGGCACGAACACCCTTGACGCGGGCCAGCTTGCTCAGTGCGGTGCCGTATCGGCGCATCGCCCTGGTTCCGGTAACGGACGAAGGAAGAGCGTCCCACAGCAGCTTATTCGCCCTCAACCAGGCGCTGGAGGGCGATTTTCCGAACAGCCTCATCCGTGTCAGCCAGGAACCACTTTCTATGGGATAACCATACTCCTCACCCACGACGCCCGGATTCCACTTCGTAAACCTGTCGTTACCGCTGTACCAGCGCGGCCTGCAGAACGCCATGAGAGTCATCTTCCCCGAATAGCAATACTCCACTCCCGTCGGAACTTCCACCAGCATGCCCGGAGTGACATCGTACCGGCTCCCATCAATCGTGAAATATCCGGTTCCGGAGAGAACATAGTAGGTCCTCGTGATCCGCTTGCTGATCATGAAAAACTCATGTCCTTTTTCCGATTCGATGTAGTAGACATCGAGGTCCTGCTTCAACGGTCCAAATGTATACCCCAACAGACCTTTATCCGTAAATGACACCGACGCAGGACGCGCGTAGACGTATTTCATGAGTCTCCCTTGAGAATTGCTCCGGCTTCGCTAAGACACAAAGCAGACAATCTGTGTGTCCGTTCCGGGGTTGTTCTGTCTCTCCAGAGGCGGCCATCAAAGGAACGCCTGGAGAAAATGGATCAGCAATCGCGGCAGGCCGGCTTGACTGAGACGCCGGCAATTGGCGTCACACCGGCACGGCGCCTATTTCAGCAGGCTGCACGTCAACTTTCGGCAAAAGAAGGCCTCGGCGTATTTCTCCGACGCCGCGCACTCCACCCCACGCAGTCGTAAAAGGGCCTGAAAGGTGTCCTCTGTTAGCCAGGCTTTATTACTTTGGGTCTGGAACGTGTCACATATGTAGCGGATCTTCCGTTCACATGTTGCCCTTTTCAGCGGGACAAACAAGTTTGGCGTCCCTAAATCGCCGTCATATTTCGGAATCTCATATTCGAGGACCATATGACTGCGCCACGTATTCCAGGTCAGATCGGAGATCGTGCGATGGTCCTGGTGCCGATCGTCTCTGTAATGAGTAAAGATCAAGTCAGGCGAGACCTTCGTTTTCAGCGCTTCGAACTCGTCTTTGATGTGTGCAGCATCATATGGGAAGTAACCATCTCTGAAGTGCCGGACAATCACCTCTTTGCGGGATGCCTGCCCGAGAAACAGGTCCGCACTGGTGCGCGCTTCGCGCTCCCTGTCAGCACCCGAACTGAAGACAACCCATGCAACCTCGACGTCGACGCCCGCGGAGAGCATTTCCAGGATCGCGCCGCCACAGCCTATTTCTATGTCATCGGAATGGGCACCCAGGCACAGCACTCGGAAGGGCGATGATCCATTCTTCAGCAGATCAACTGAAAGCAAGTACTCTACCTCCATCGGCCGGTTGTTCTGGTGAAAAGCAGGAGCGCTCCTTCTTCCATAGTTCCCATGGGGCAATACCGCGGGCGCACAGCCCTTCGAGATGTTGCCTGTCTTTAAACGTATCCATACTGGCCCAAAAGCCATCGTATGGGTACCCAATCAGCTGCTTTTCGGCGAGCAGGCGGTGAAACGGCTCGATCACCAGTTCTTCGCCTTCCTGCATGTAGTCGAATATCTGCTTCTTGAATACAAAAAATCCTCCATTAATCTTCACTGTGCCATCGTCAATGGAGTGTATGGTCGACACCAAGCTGTCATTCCCCCGTTCCAGCGACACCAGGTGGTAGCTGAGGTTGGGGCGAACGCAAAGAAAGCTCGCGATTTTCCCATGCGCCCGGAAATGGTCGATCTGCTCCGGCAACGGCAGGTCGGTGAGGCCATCACTGTAATTCGCCAGAAACTCCTCCTCGCCTTCCAGATACGGCCTGACAGCTCGCAGGCGCTGCCCTATATTGGAATGGATCCCGGTGTCGGCAAACGTGATGCGCCAGTCGTGAATGTCGCTATTGATGAGCTCCAGCTTCTTACCGCCATTCGACAGAACAAAGTCGTTGGACGCGCATTCGTTATAGTTCAGGAAGTAGTTCTTGACCGCATCGGATTTGTAGCCGAGGCACAGGATGAAGTCTTTATGACCGAAGTGGGCGTAATACTTCATCACATGCCATAGGATAGGCCGATAGCCGATGTGAACCATGGGCTTCGGAATATCTTCCGCGTCCCGAATCCGCAGGCCCAATCCGCCGCAAAACAAGACTACTTTCATAATTCCCTCCCCGGGTAGTTGTTTGCCCGATGTTGCTTTATCGCTCAGCGTGAGCAGCAAGCAGCTCTTCCAGCCAAGTATCGCCGCGAAAGATTCGGTACTGCTCAGCCCGAAGCCGGTCGGCAAGCCGGCCCGAGGGGAGTTCAACGTCGTCGTACGTGATCACGGTATCTTTGGCGACGTCGTGTCTGAGGAGGCAACCTTCCACGAGGCCTTCGGGCAGGTAACATCGTGCGCACATTTCGTCCGCATTGACCGCCTCGCCATAGGTCATATACATCCCGTAATCGTCGAGCATCTCCCCCTGTTTGAGATCACGCTTGGCGACCGCGCAGACCTCCACGACCGGTCCGCCCAGCGGCTTCGCCAGCGAGTCTCGGAACAGTGCGACACGGGCGATTGCAGCCGGCACCTCGAAATGCACCAGATGATACGGCGTGAAGAATGGATACAGCGGGCCGTCACCCATTTTGTAAAGGCTGAGGTAATGTTGTTGCTTAGGATCCGGATGCTCGGCCAGTACATATAACTTGGTATGGGGTGTGCCTACGACATAATCAATAATGCCACCCACTTTCCGCACTTCGTCGATGTTGTAGAGGCTCCCAATGCTCATAACATCGTCTTTGTACTGCCTGCCGCGGGACATGCCTCGAGACTGTACGACGAATCCGGTAGCATTCGCCACAATTGCCTGTTCAAAGCTGATCTTCGAGCCATCGGCAAAGCTGGTGACCATCGCGGGATTCTGTCCCCACTTCTCCGCGAAGGCTTTTTGCGTCGTCGGATTTCGGTAGGGATCCTGAAGCCCTTTCACATTGCCGATCACCCGGGGCGTCAATCCCAGGCCCTTAACCCACCGGTAGAGATTGATCTGCAGACCCGGTTCGTCTCCGTCACACGCGGACACCATGACACCATGCCGTTCGGCATATGTCTGTAGGACCGGGCCGATGGTGGCATCGATCTCGGCGTTCATCAGGACAACGTCCTTACCGTGCCTGAAAGCCTCCAGGGCGACTTGGGCGCCAAATTCCACCGAACCGGTGACGTCGACGAGGAGATCGATTTCGGAGGATCGCGCGAGCAGGAAGGCATCTCCGGTCGCGACAATCTTACCCGCACGGATCGCCGAGTCCGCTTCCTCCTGCGTTTGCGGAGAGGCCACGTCTGTTACCCCGGCATACTCGCACAGGTCGAACGCCCGTTGCGGACGCCGGTTATACACTCCCACCAGTCGCATGCCGGGCGTCGTATTTACGATGTGGTTGGCCAGGCCATGAGACATGAAGCCAGCCCCGATCAGTGCTACGCGTATGGGCCGGCCTTCTTTCTCTCGCGCCTGCAGTGCTGTATCAACAATAATCATTCCGAACTCCCTGGTTCCCGAGTTTCAATGGGCTACACCACATCGGCCGCCAACACCATCGGCCCGACACTCATTTTCTGCTTCAGCGTGGGCTCCTGTTCCTCGAGGGTGCCCCATTTCTGATCCTTTTCGGACATGACTGTGACCGGCAGCGGCCATTCCAGCCCTAGCCGTGGGTCGCTATAGAGCAATCCCCCTTCCACGCCCGGGGTATAAAACTCTCCGACCTGGTAGCTTGTTTCAGTCGCGTCTCTCAGAACCTGGTACCCATGAGCAAACCGCTCGGGGACATAAAGCGCACGTCCATTGTCCTCGTTGAGTTCTACGGCAACGTGCTCCAGATAGGTTGGGCTCTCGGGACGAAGATCAACGATGATGTCGAGAATGGCGCCCCGCGTGCACCGCACCAGCTTGGTCTCCGCAGCGGGCGGGAACTGGAAGTGCATGCCGCGCAGCGTCCCTCTGCGGTGATTGAAGGCGACGTTGGCCTGAGCGATGGTGGGCTTGAGGCCATGGTCTGCGAACTCGTGCTGGCAGAATGCCCGCGCGAAGAACCCACGAGTATCTTCACGCCGCTCAATATCGATCAGAAAAGCACCTTTTAGTTTCGTCTCCGTGAAGATCATGACAATTCCCCTCTTTTTCCTTGCTGTTTCCGTTTCAGCGAATTTCGGATGCCGCGAAGTGACGATCAGAAGTCCAGTGCAGCGTCTTATCGAGCGCCTCAGTCTTCATCAGACGATCGATGATTTTGAGTCGCGTGTACCGACCGCTCTCGAAATCCTCTCGGGTAAGGCCGACGGCACGATAGGCGTCGTAGAGTTCCTGCGCGCCTTTGCGAGCAGTCCACTTGGGGCGAAACTCCGGCAGGGTACGGCTGACCTTCTCGCAGGTGACACGATAACAGCGCTTATCCGGGCCGCCGTCGGGAGCGTATTCAATCTGGGAACCGGGGACCGTTTCCGCGACGATCTCCGCGAGCTCGCTGATACGATAATTCTCCTCCGTACGTCCGACGTTAAAGGTCTGGTTGTGCACCCGCTCGCGTGGAACTTCGAGCACCGCAGCCATTGCAGCGACGATGTCCCGGATATGAACGATCGGACGCCACGGAGTGCCATCGCTCTTGATCAGGATTTTTCCCGTGGTGTACGCGCTGGCCACCAGCTCATTCAGGACGATATCCAGGCGGAGCCGCGGCGATACGCCGTAGGCGGTCGCATTGCGCATGAAAGTGGGCGAGAAATTGTCGTCAGCCAGCTCCCGAACCTCGCGCTCCACGAATACCTTCGACTCACCATAGGGCGTCACCGGGCTCAGCGCGGCATATTCGTCGAGAAACTCGTCGCCCGCCGCTCCATACGTGCTGCAGGACGAGGCAAAGACAAAGCGTGATGCGCCGGCCTCTTTCGCCAGCTTGGCCAACCTTACCGAAGCGTGATAGTTGACGTCGTAGGTTAGTTGCGAATCGAGATTGCCAAGCGGATCATTCGACAACGCCGCCAGATGGACGACGGCGTCGAAGCCTTCGACGTCGGCGCACGTGATGTCGCGTAGATCGGTCCGGATCTCCGGGATCGGCTCGGGGCACCCACCGAAATTACAATCGTCGTATAGCATGTTATCGAGGCCGACCACGTCGTGGCCTTCAGCTCCCAGAATAGGAGCTGCGACGGCTCCTATATATCCTTGATGACCGGTCAACAATACGCGCATAGGATTCCCTCTCCTCCCTCGTTTCATCCCGTACATTTCGACTTACTCGCGACTTTTTGTTCGGTCCAGCGATACGGCCACTTGTGAGCACCTGTCTGCCGGGTTTGTCAGCCGATGACCGAGAACCCAAGAGAGAAGCCGCTTCACTGATCCCGAAAACCAGGGCCTTGAACGCTCCTCGCCACAGTGCAGAGGCCGCCATCGCCTCCCGCTAGCCAGTCCACTAACTCCAGATACTCGCACTTATGCTGCATCCATGTGTACTGCTGGATAAAGACACTTGCCCGCGCGGCTAGGTCGCGTCTTCGCTCCGGTTGCACAATCATCTCCAGCATGGCGTTTGCAAGATCTTCCTCGTCATTAGCCCGGAAGAACCGCGCCACGGTATCATTAAAGTAATAACGGTCGACCATAGTATCCGGTACTATCACGGGAACTTGCAACGTCATGAATTCCAAAATTTTGGTACTGAAAGCCTCGTTTCCAAAACCATCCTTCCGCTTTGGTACAACGCCGAGGTCTGCGTTTTCGATAACGCTCGCTATTTCGTCAAGAGACAGAACGCCCTTGAGAAACACGCGATCTTCCAAAGCCTCAGTTCTTATCAGCTCACGCAGGACGCCAACCTGATCACCGGTTCCGTAGATGTGGAATTCCGCCTCCGGGATCTGATCCTTGATACGCGCAAATGATCTGATTGCAATATCCAGCCCTTGGTGGTGACTGACCGTCCCCGGATAGATCATGATGAACTTTCCGTCCACGCGCTTGCTACCACGCTTCTGAAATATTTCCGTATCGGGAAAATTCAGGATTGTTGAGCATTTCGACGGCTTTACCGATCGCTGTTCAAGGCGCTTCTGCCAAATGTGATTCGCCACAATTACATGGTCGGCAAACATCGCTGATGCCCGTTCGATAGCGATCAGTACCTTGACCACCAGGGAATCGCTCCGCACACCGAACTTGCTTGCATAAAATTCGGGCACCAGATCGTGGATATCCAGAATCAGTTTGGAACCAGTCATTTTCGGCACCATAGCTGCGAAGACTTCAAAATCCGGCACGGAGTGCACATGGACAAGGTGATACGCATTTCGCAACTGTCGCCATGTGAGAAATAGGAAGGATCGCAAGAGGAACATGCCGAGCTTGGCAAGATAGACGAATTTGCTTCGTTCTGTCACCGTACGATGCTGAATTCGGAACACCCTGACGCCCTTTAACATTTCTGTGCGAGCCTGACCTTCCTGGCGCAGCGCCACAACATCCACGTTATCGCCACGCTGGGCCAACGCCTCCGCATAACGACGGACCCGATTATCCATCTCGTAAAATGTATATGCGATCATGCACACTCTCATAATGTCTACCAGTAACCCGGTGCCGCACGCATTACCTTGCAGTCGACGCTGACGCGTTGATTTCACACCCAGAGAACCCCGGTAGTGACGCCACCATCGTGTCTCCAGGAGGCACCGCTCTTACTCCCCCGTCACTATCAGCCGCGCAGCATGCATGATATAAGCGTCGGGACAAGTCGCTCATTATTACTAACGCCGTGCTGTTGCGTCAGTTGTGCGATATGAACATATTGCTCTTCGAGCGCAAGCCGCATGCGATCAACTTCCTCGACAATTCGGCCACAGAGTAGCCGGCGATTATCTCGAATCGTTAGAATCTTCCCGATCAGAGTTTCGACGTCGATCTGCTCTATGTCTTGACAATAACCGCCCATTGCGACACTTTCCATCAACGGCTTGAACTTCTCATGATATGATATCGCGATTGCCGGTTTTCCCAGCAGCAAGGCGAGAACTACATTGTGATAGCGGCTCGACACTACGATATCAACGGATGAGATATGTTCTAGAAGGTCACTTATAGAGCACGCTGAGCTGTCGCTTATTAGGTTTTCCCGGTACTTGATCGCGCGCTGCGCAAGTTGGTCTCGGAGATCGCGTATCACGCGCTGATCCCATACGACATCGCCTATTAGAAGCCTCACGCGAAATTTACCATCGCACAGTCGGCCAACGAAGGAGGCGAGGTGCGCGATATAGTTGCGGTAGGCACTGTCGTCCATCACCGACCGACCACGTCGATCGTGGTAGTTCAATAACCCAACTCCTATAACCATTTGCGGAGATGTGACTCGCTCGGTCACACTCGCGTGGGTCACGGGCAAACTAAACGCCAAATCGGGGCACACCAGGTCATTAGCCACCCTGCCCCCGATGGCGTCAAGGCACAGTCTGGATGTGTCGTCACGGTAGGACCTGTAGTCCGCCAATGCGAGAACCACCCTCACAAAGTATCTGCTCAGTGGATGGCGGATCGGCCCACTACCAACGCCCACAAATAATACTTTGCATCGACATAGTCTCGCGATAAGCGTCCATCGGAATATGTCATAGTGTAACCCGAGCGGCGTGATGGCGTAGTCGCCCAGCATACCAGTGCCCGTCATGATCAGGAGATCCCTGCCAGCGAGGGCCCGGATACCCCTGAACCACCTGTATGTCTCAGTAAACGGCCACAAGCAAACGCGTAACCAGTCTCTTATTGAGGACACCGCGCTAGCCAGCCAATGTTGGGCCGGAGCGCTCTCCTCGGTCAACCCCGTCTCGCGTGGTTGCGGCGACCCGTCACGGCGCTGCTTCCAGAACCTAATCGGCGCCCTCATCGGAATCGCCTCGATTTCCCCCAGAACCGTCCTGCCGCGCGCCGGACACACGCATACTATGTCCGCGGCAGGTACAATCCTCCGGAGGTTCTCCACCATCGCCCGTAAGGTCGCGTCGTTACCAAGGTTGCCGGTGCCAAAGTTTCCGAATAGGGCGATTCTTGACGCCGCAGTCGAGCCTTTCATTTGCTCTCACCTTCTGAGGACAATTGGAATCAGGAAGGGGCACTCGTTAGTGTGTTGTAACTGCGCGCATCCCCGTGATTTGGTCGGCGAGATCCCCCAGGCGCTTTTGGCGGGCTGGCCACCGCCGCGGCGGATCGACGCCCGCCACACGGAACATTTCTGTCCACCGATAACCCCAATCGTGGCGCAGCAGGGATTCTCGTGAATTGCGCATGCGAATGTCCGCGGAACGCTCCTGATCCGCGCTCAGGTCATTAAGCACAGCCATAGTGTCGGAACCATCCGGCTGAATCGTGACAACCGCATCCGGCCAGTCAAACAGTTGTCTATAGGCATCACAATTCGGCGCTTCGCCGACCATTATTGCGCCCGCAGCCGCCCCTTCAAAATACCGGTGACCGATTTCAATTTGGCCATGCGTCTCGTAGTTGGCGTTCATCTTCGCAGAGGCCACGAGGAAGTATCGACTCCGTCTCGCGAAATTTGCATACATTTGTCGATGCTGACGGTAGTCATAGACATTAGCATTGGCTGCACCTAAGCTATCGTGGACGTAAAATAGCCGGTCCCGTAGCGATTCTCTCAGCAATTCCAGATGAACTCCCTCATGCCTTCGCCCGATGCTGTACACGTCTATCACACGTGCAGGGGGATGAGGGAATGCTGAGAACCTGAGTGTATCGATGCCAGCTGGCAGCCAGTAGCATGGGCGGTTTGCGGCCCGTGCGAGAGCGCCTACGCTCCCGTGGCATCCCATAAAAACGTAATCGAACTGCTTAAGCGCGTGAAGCCAGTGTTTGTACCCCGCGATCGCCGCGGCCCACATTTCATCAATCCAGCACACACTGACTTTGCAATGCTCGCGCCAGTTGTCGATGGCGTTAATATACGGGAGATCCCAATATGTATTGCAGACCGCTACGAACAAATCATATTTGCGACGAAGGCGGACTTTCTTCAGGCCGAGGTTTGCGAACATGATTTTGCGCGTTACGTCGTGATATAACGGATTCCTCAGCCACGCTTCTGGTACCCGCGCAGCCCAAGTTAGATCAAGAGGAATCATGTCTACATCGTCGATCTCCCGCAATACGTCCTGGGCTTCGTAGAGGGCACAACGGAAGGCTTTGTGGGCGAAGTTTCTCCATGTAGGCATGCAGATGCGGGGGGCGGACATCGGCGCGCCACTCGTGCCCGCCGATGCGTACCTCAAGGATTGAAAGACATCACTGGTTTCCACTTTTGCCGTTCCTGAAATAAGTCAGTTTCTTTTGGTTGGGTTCCAACTCACGGCCATCACTTGCCTATCCCGCTGGTAGACAACTGACTGGTTAGCGCTGACTAATGGCTGTTGATGGCCGGAGAGCTTTCACGGTCTTGCCCCTGCGTGCCAGGTTCCGAGGCGAGGCCACACCGGCCCGGGCCGATCAACCGCGTTCCTAAAGCAACGTCACCGCAGTGCTCTGCGGTCGCCAGTCACACAGCTTGGGTCCACTAGCGGGTCCTGCTCCGGACTGTACGGATGCTGTTGCTGATCGGTATTCTGACTAACGTCACCACACTGTAATTTCCGCCCCCTGTCGCGCACAGCCCGTCAGGCGAATGAAGTCTCACGCGAGGACGCTGTCCTGCGCCCCTCAAGCGACACCTTCTGCCCTTACAGCCATCGTTGCGCCATTCATGCGTTTTCGCGGTCTGCCCTCTTCTCACCGCTTTCCATTGCGTCCCAGTTTATAGCCTAGGAAATTCACGCCGTCGAGATAGCGGAATATTGCCGTACCGCCCCCGGAGTTGCAAAGCTCCGATGCCACAGTTCCAGGGTAACGAGCGAAAATAATTCTTTGGCACGGAACGATGGCCACGAGGTCGCTCCCTGCAGCAAACCTCGTATCGTGGACTCCTTGAAGTACCCTCGCGACAACGTAGTACGATCCAAAAGAATATCGCTGAGCCATCCCCTCAACTCATTGCCCAACCACGCTTCGTAGGGCACCGGGAAACCTGCCTTTCTGCGACCCATGATTTCCGGCGGTACTTGGCCGCGCAATGCACGTTTTGCAATGTATTTTGTCGCTAGGCCACGGATCTTGAAGTTTCCTGGGAGCGATGCAGCGAACTCCAGTATTCTGTGATCCAGTAAAGGCACCCGAAGTTCGACGGAATTTGCCATCGTCATTTTGTCTGCTTTGAGCAGCAGGTCGTCCGGCAACCACATTTTCGTGTCCAGATAGAGCATTCTGTTGACAACATCCCCTTGCGGCGCTGCCGACAGGTGCGCTCTGAGCCCCGCGATGCTGGCGTCCTTCCCTACACGCTCAGCAAAGTCACCAGAGTAGAGGTTGGTTTCGGAGGAGTTAAAGTATGAGTTGGGATTGGAGGTGCGTCCATAGTAATAGCTGTCAAATGGAGCGGCCAACAGAGGCGCGTACCGTGCCACGCGCTCGGATCTCAAGGACATACGATTCGCCACATCTATACACGTTGCGCTCGCTCCCGCCAGCGGCCCCAGCATTCTCTTAATCCGTTCAATCCATAATATCGTCCTATAGTTGGGGTAACCCGCGAATGCCTCGTCGCCACCCTCACCGGATATCAGAACTTTTACCTCTTCCCGCGCCAGCCGCGAGATGTAATAGAGCGCAATAGCCGGAGGCTCACACACGGGTTCTTCCATGTGCCATATGTAGTTTGGCATAAACGCTGCAAAGTCCGCGGCAGAAATTGTGAGGTCGTGGTGCCGGCTACCAAACGCATCCGCAGCAAGCTCGGCGTACGGTCTCTCATCTTCGATGCCCCCCGTACCAAATCCAACCGTGTAGCTTCTGACTGGAAACTCAGTTTGCGGAGCGACGCGCGACGCCAGACTAAGCAGGGCAGTGGAGTCTAACCCGCCGCTCAGCAGGAACCCCACCGGCACGTCACTCATCATGTGAAGCCGCACTGTCTCTTCTAGTAGACCTACCAGTTCCCTCTCCGCATTCCGAAGACTCCCTCTCACGCACCCGAATTCCAGGTCCCAGTATGTCCGGAGGTCCACCCTGCCGTCCCGAACAATCATAACAGTACCCGGGGCCAACTTACGAATACCCTTGAGTAAGGTCTCCTCACCAGGGACATATAGAAATGTTAAGAATCTGTCGATCATCTCCGGAGCGATCTCCGGCTCCACTTCCTCATCGACCAGAATCGCCTTTATTTCTGAGGCAAACACAATGCATCGTTCATTGACGAAATAATAGAGCGGCTTAATTCCAATTCTATCACGAGCCAGAAGTAGTATCTTGTCGCGCTCATCCCAGATCGCGAAGGCGAACATACCGCGTAACTTAGTGACACACTCGTGACCACACTCTTCATATAAGTGTACGATCACTTCCGTATCCGTTTGAGTACGGAAGCTGTGTCCTTTTGCAATCAGGTCTGCCCGGAGCTCTTTGTAATTGTAGATCTCACCGTTGAATGTGACCCACACGGTCCCATCTTCATTGCATAGCGGCTGATGGCCGCTGCTGACTCCGATAATTGATAGTAGCCGATGACCAAGGCCAACGTTTTCTGAGCACCGTATTCCCTGATCATCCGGACCGCGATGGCGAATCGTGGCTAACATTGAATTAATCAATGAGGGTGAGACGGTAGCCTCCCGGTCGAATGTCAGTTTTCCACAGATTCCGCACATAGTATTAGTCTCGCAATCAGATTTCACTGGTCATCGGGTTAACGAGATGATCGAGGCCTAGCGACCACTTGAGAATTGCGGTCCATTTGCAAAGAGCGGCACGCGTGATCGCCCCCTTCGCACTGTTCCCCCTGCAGCCGAGGAGTGCGGTAATCAGCAGGAGGCGCGCGACGGCGGCGATGCCCATCGCCACCCGGAAGAGATGCGCGTACCAACGGCCACGCCGCTTTGCGCAGAATTTCTCAACGGACCGGAACTTCATAATTGTTGCCCAATTATTTATTTCCTGCTGCTGACTGCTACCGCCGCCGTAATGAATAATCGTCGCTTTACCAACGTAGTAATTGGCCAGGCCGCCCTGTATTGCTTTCCAACAGAGATCAATGTCGTCGGCGTACATGAAGTAATCTTCGCTGAAGAGACCGATTTGTTCAAACACGCTGCGTTTCACGAGCATGCATGCTCCCGAGATCACCTCAACCTTTGCAACATCGGTATCGTCTCCGTAAAGCGGAGAGATATCCCATAGAGGGCAGCCCGGCCAGCTGCGGTGAAGGACTTCGGCGTCCAACAGTTGATTTATGATCGTCGGCACCTTTTGAACGCAACTCGTTTGGATTGAGAGATCTGCATTCAGCAATCTGCATCCTATGATTGCCGCGCCCCGCAGCGTCTTGGCGGCACTCAGCATGGTATTGATCGCGGGACCCTGTAGTCTCGTGTCAGGGTTAAGAAAGAGGATATACTCTCCGGCAGATTGACGATAACCCAGATTGTTGGCTTTGGCGAAGCCCACGTTTTCACGGCATCTGATGGTGAGGACGTTAGGAAAACTACTCTTTAGGCGATCGACGTCGTCGTTTGCTGGGGATGCGTTATCAACAACAATAATCTCGAACGATATCTCGCTCGTGTACTTTATTACGCTTGCGATACAGCTCTCCAGATAGTCGATCGAGTTCCAGTTTACGCAGATGATTGAAAGGTCCATAAAGTCAACCAGAGAACGATAGTCTTGGAGGTCTGAGGGGGTATCAGCCAAACTGGATACCGATCGCGCATCCGCGATCAGATCCACCGCAGCTGAAGCCGTAGCCATTCCCTAACCGACTCACTTCCAAATCGTCGAACCACCCGATAGCCTGCTGAGTTGCTGACGCCTCACATACTTAATCAACGCGGCGTCGTCCACCCGTGCTGTGCGGCAGAGGTAACCTGTCAGATAACCCCACGTGAGGCCTAGGGCACCCACTACGTAGGGCGGGGATGCGATCCTGGAAACGCACTTCGCAAGCATAAAGAGCGGATGGTATCCGCATATAAAGTTGGCTCTTCCATTCTTCACCCGGTCTCGCCACATCCCGTCGGCACCCCCTGTAACGCGGTGCTGAACAATGGACAATTCCGGGAAGGTTCGAGTGGTCCAACCTTTCATATTGGCCTTTACCTCATCCAGGGTATCCCAGCCGGGGGCGGCCCAGAGGGGCGCGATGTCAGCCCAGCATTGCTGCTTGTATATCTTTGTGGCACCTCGAACGTGGAAAGCAGGTCCCTTTTCCGGTTGATCAGATCCGTCTGGCATGCGGTTAGAGATCGACCCGCCACCTATGCCAAGGCGTGGGTCCTTGCCAAAGTGGCAGAGGCACTTTTCAAAGTAGTCCGGTGCGAATTCCAAGTCGCCATCCAGCTTGACGACAAAATCCCAACTTCTGGGCGAAAGCTTGGCGTAGCCTTCGTTAAAAGCGTCAACGACGCCGCCCCCCGATTTCCGAAATCCACGGTCGGCAAGATGAAGAGGACGAATCCAGGAGTGGCGGCTCGCGTATTGTTCGATGATTTCCCCGGTATTGTCCTGGGAGCCGTCATTCACGATTATCCACTCAGCGGGAAGAATAGTCTGGCGGATGACACTTTCGATGGTGAACGGCAGAAATGCCGACTCATCTCGAACAGGTGTAATGACTACGTAGCTCATAGATTGATTTGTGATGGTGAGGGATTGTGTTCGTGTAGCTCTGCGCGAGTCAGACAGTAGCGGGTTCCAGCTGCTGCTTTTTGCGCGAGATTCGCACCTTGCTGGGCGTCGGCCGGTCGAGCCCCGTGGTGGCCGCAGACACCATGGCCAGGAAGGCAAACCACCAAGTCTGGTTCTGATCCCAATAGCTGACACCGAAGTATGCCAGAATGTGGGCGAACATCACGGCCCCCAGTATCCAATAGAGCCATTCTCGGGATCCAAGGCCGTCGACACGCCGCCTCATTCTGCCGATTCGACTGAAGCTGCGCGAGATGAGCAGGATGAATAAAATGAATGTGAGGAGACCCCCGGTTTCTCCCTCCGCTACGAATTGGTTGGATAGATCCCACATGTCGCCGCCCCAAGCACCCATCTGACTCGTTCCAATTAGCCACCAGCCTGAAAAATGCCGGATGAACGTGTCGATCAGGAACGCGCGATCCCAGCCGCCCGAACCGTCTACGACGTTTACACGAGCGATGATGAACCAGACGGGCGCCTTCATGACCATGGCCAACCCGAGTAATGTGGCAACAATTCCCCAGCGAACGACACGCATATTTCGCCGAATCGGCCACAGCAAGAGAGCACCAATTCCCCCTGCCCACGCCATCACAGGCGTGCTGGACGCTGAGAAATACACGATCATGAATCCGCCCAGCACCCCGATTGCCGCTAGAAGCTTACCCCTCCCGCTTCTCCAGAGCCAATAGAACAAAGGGGTCACGGTTGCCCCGAAACATCCTGCCAAAATCGGGTGACCAAAGCAGCCCTGTGCACGGATCAACCCATCGCGTACAGTTGGCTGGATGGCGATGCTACCGGAGTATCCGAAAACGTTAACATCCCGTAGGCGTTCGTTCGCCATGCAGATCCCGGCAAGCACGGCAACCACCGCAAGAGCTTTGGCACATTCGGCGATGTCTTCCACGTCTCGTATTAGATAGCGCAAGAAGAAGTATCCACCAAAGGCGCCAAGCCAGAAATTCATCTGTTCAGGCACCATCCCAACGGTGTGAAAGAGCAGTAGACGCGCAAGCACACGGCAAAACGCCCATGCGACAAAAGCCTTGTCAATCTCGTTCAGTCCGTGGGGTAGGATGTTGCCCCTCTCCCTAAACAGGCGAATGCAGCCCACAAGGACCACGATGCGGACGGCAAACCAATGTACACCAGCAACGTAAAGCTGCTGACCGTATGGTGACAGCATGACAAAAATCAGAAATGGCGCAATGACACGCCTTCGCGGAAGAACCAAAATCAAGACAGCGGTCACCAGCATGGCCGCGAGTACGACCGGGTGAATTACAGTGGCCGTGGCACCGCCGCCAAATGCGGGCCTGTCAGGCAAACCCCGCCTCCTCTCGGCTAAGCCCGGATAAATGAGGAGTCGCGTCGTTCTGCTTCCCGTAAGCGTCAAGCACTTCTTCGTAGACACGGAGGAGCGTTGCCCCGGCTGCCGTCCAGGTATCGCTCTTGGCTGCCTCGATTGATCCGGCACGCAGCGTTCTCAGCAGATCGCGGTCTTCATGCAACATTGTGATGTGCTGGGCCAAATTCTCGACATCGCCTACACGATGGGTGAGACCCGTTTTCATGTGCTGGCAAATCTCCGTACAGGCGTCCGAAACAAGCGGGACACAGCCTGACCCCATCGCTTCTGCAATAACCAGCCCGAATCCCTCCTCGATGCTGGGCAAAACCAGTACGTCGCTCTGCCGCATCAATTCCGGCACATCGTTCCGATGTCCAAGGACGACCACGCTCGGATGCGCCAGCATCGACGCCAGCTTTTCCCGGTAAGCAGGAAGGAATTCACCCGCAATGAGGAATTTGCCCTCTTTCGATACCGGCGACCGCAACCATGCCTCGAGCGCGTAGTGCACGCCTTTCCTTACGGCGCATACCCCTACGAAGAGCATCGTCAGTCCCCGCTCCGGCGCATGCCATTGCGAATTCGGATAGTATATCTTCTCGTCAAATCCGTAAGTATGGCGAAACAGCTTGCCAGAGTCGATTCCTTTGTCGATGAAAGTCTTTACCACAAAGTCCGAGGGGCAAAGCAGTCCATCCGCCAACTGATACTCTTCTTCTTCGATCCGAAGCACCTCTGGCCTGTACGCGTGTTCATGTGTGCCAGGAAGCGCCACATCGAGCCGCCGACATTCGTCTCGTACAACTTCCATGGCGAATCGGGTGTGTGCATTTGGCCTCTCCAGGACAGTTGGAATTCCGAGTCGTTTTGCAGTCTTCAGCGTCTCTCTCGCCCCCAGCGGCCAGGCGTGAACGATGTCAATCCGTTCAGAGACCTGTTCGAGACGCCGGGCCACGATCCGGTCGTGCAATGCGAGGGAACGCAAACGTCCCAGAAGCTTATACGGTATTCGCAACCTGCCGCGGGCCAGGGTAGGACAAACTTGCACTCCCGCCGGAACCGGACGACATAAGGATCCCGGCATGACCAGAAGATCGGCGCCGGCAGCTGCAAGGCCCTCCACTTGCTGCCACGCTGTGTAGCAAATGCGTCCCGCCCCCAATTTATGGGGGAAGCTGTAGAGTACTCGAATTGGGTGGCCTGACTGCCTCATAAGCATTTGCACAACACATTCTCCGGGGCTTGCCGCGCAAGGGTGGTACACCTGATTACCTGGCTGCGTTTGAGCATGAGCCAACATCGGTGTCCTCTCGATTACGAACGAAGCACGCCCGCGGCCAACCGATCAATTCTTTACAAAAACAGCGTGAATGCTCTCTCCGTCTCCGGCGAGCGAAGCCACTCCCGTCATCAGTGGGAGAATGGCAGTGCGAAAGCCCTTGCGCGCTGCCCGCCAGCATAATCCTGGCGGTTTCGCCTGAGCGAGTGAAGCTCGCTGCAGCCCGCACTTTCTGAAGAAACCGTCGACTATATATCGCAGACTTGGTTCAACAAACAGTTCACGGTGGGTTGTCAGGGAACATTCGGCCAGCCCTGCAGCCCGTGCCAGGTTCCTTAGCGCCGTGGGGGAAAAGTGATAGAGATGACGGGGTAATTCCAGCGCGTACCAATAGGAACCGAATATCTCCGCACCCGCCGACTCGATGTTCGGTGTCATCAGATAGAAGATTCCATCGGGTTTTAGCCACTCACAGACCCGAGCGAAGACGTCCCACGGCTGATGCAGGTGCTCAATTACATGAAAGCACGTAATTGCATCAAAGCTTTCTGCCGGAAAAGGAGCATCCAGAACATCGCCCACAAACACCTGAGCACCGGTGTTCGCTTCTGCCAGCCTCGCAGTGCGTTCGGACATTTCAACTCCGAACAACTCCCATGAAGAACGCGGAAGAGACGCGAGAAACCCGCCGGACCCGCATCCCAGATCGAGTATTTTGCCCCGATCCTTGTACCGCATGAGCGTGCCCCGCCGATCTTTCCAATGCCTTGGATCAGCTCCCCCAGCGGCAATTGCCCGATCATAATCCGCACCGTAGTGCTCTTCCAGCTCAGACGGCATGGGAGGCTCCTGAAGCCAGGCAAGCGAACACGAAGGGCATTTGAGAATCTGATAGACGCGTGTCCGACCGTGAAAACGATCGGGCGCGGCCAGCAGTTTCGACGATTTTCGCGTGCCGCAGAACGGACAGGAAATCGCAGACTCGGCCTCGCATTTCCCCTCTGGTACGAGTACGGCAGAGCGAACTGTCACTTTTCTCGACTCCGATCGATGGTTTGAGCGCATGCGACTAACTGGAACGCCCTCCGGTCCGCTCGAGGAGGCGACTCCGTTGACAACACAGATTTGCGCACTTTCAAATAAAAGGCATCACTTCCAACCTGTGCAGAGGACCTTTCTGTGCAGGTCACACTCGGGGAAGCACCTGCTGCGCAGGAAGCGAGGAGGCGTGAGCATCGGCAACAGGAGACGAGGTCTTTCTCGAATGGAGTCGCACCGAAGGGCCGGCAATGAATACAGCCACGATATCCGAAGCTAGCCAGCGATCGACGAGTCCGAATGTTATACGCTGCCATCTTTTGCTCCTCCCCCTGTAGATGCCAGCGATTGATCGAGCCCGCAGCCCGGCCGCCTCACACCATGACAGGAGCGCGCCTTTCGAGCTACGAAAGGCGTTGGCCGTGGCAGAATTCCCGATTGCCCCGTCCCTTTTCTCCCCCTGCATTTTGCTCAACACCGGTGATCGCCGGGCTACATTCGGGATCCTGACGATTACCGAACCGTTTTCTGATAGCAGACTCAAAAAAACCGAAATGAGTCCCGCAGGGTCCTCGACAAGGTGCAGTAGATTAGAGATGAGCAGGGCGTCGAATTTTCTTCCCTTTAGCTGCTGAAGGGCGGCGTCACAACCCGGCGGCGTGCATTCGAGACCCATCGCCTGAGCACAGGCGCCAATAACGGGATCCAGGGGAATAGCGGCTACCTGCAATCCACTCTTCGCCAAGGCAGCTTCCGTCGCACCCCAGCCGCAGCCAACGGATAGAAGGCTACGAGCGCCGGGCGGAATGAGGCCCGAAATCTCGACGTCCTCTTGCTCAAAGTAGTGCTTCGGATACGGATCGTCTTGAGCTAAAGGCGGGAGCAAAGACACAGGCGGCTGCGTTCCATCTTGAAGTTTAATGAGGGCATCTATCTGTGCCCTGAATGCCGACTCACCAATCCCAAATCGCGTACCGACATATTTATTTGGAAGGTGGTGAACGAGAAAATCATCTACATGCGAGACACAGACCAGCTTTCGCATCCCGCATTGCGTATAAATATCGGTTGCGGCTGTGCACAGGAGGTCATATCGTTCACGGTGAGGGTTTACGACAAAGCCTCCGGATTCGATCGCCCGCTCTAATTGCTTTCTGCCAGCCACATAGCACGCGGAATGCTCATTCGTAAAGTGCGCCAGCGTGAACTCACCCCGTTGTCTCACCGAGTCGGGATCCCAATGAAAGTCCGCGTGCATCTCCGGATAATTGCGACTACCGCCCTGGCCGATCTCATAGCGCAGGAACCCCGCGATTTCATTGTCGGGGAGTGCCTCCTGAACTTTAAGAAAGGAGCGAATATTACGCTCGCTCAAAAGCATGTCATCTTCAGAGTAGATGAAAATATCGTGTTCCTTTATTTTTTCCTCGAAGACCGGCTGATGAGCAAACGGAAGTGACCAGGGATCTTTGGAAGGGAGCCCGACAAGGACCTTCACACCAGGCGGGACTTCCTTAGAAATGTTGGAAAAAACAATAATATCGACCGCGAAAGGCATCCCGCGGTACTCCTGCAGAAGACGCGCCAGATAGCGGTCGTTCCGCGTGCCGTAGCTGGCAATGGCGACGAGGATCTTCACTTTTTCCTGTATCTAAAGGGTGGGAATATGAGGAGCAGGGGGAACGGTTCGGCTTATGATGCGACCTGCCGCCATGACCTGCCGGCGCGTCCAGATGCCGCAGAATCTCTGGATAAAGAATCTGGCAATCGCAGAGGTCAGGCGCTGATTTCCTGAATTATTGGCCAGAACTGCTGACCGTACCAGTCAGGCCAGTAGGCGGCGCCGGAGTGAGACCGCTTCCGGTCTTGAACACATCTTCCAGATCGCTCCAGCTCCCCACACCCTCTCCCGCAGAAAGCAACATATTCCATGTATAAGTCAACGGCGCCGCACTCGTTGTGTAATAGTGCGAGGCCTCATTATTTTGATCGACCGTTTGCGGTCCGTTGTAACTGTTACCGCTAAAATAAGCGGCGTCGAACAAACCACCCGAGGGCGACGACATGCCGGACGCTGTACCGTTATCCCATCCGCCTTCGGAAAATACGACCTCTCCGGAGCCGCTCGGAGTTATACAATCCGAGCAAGTCGTCAAGGTTGCGTTGTGGGCATTGCTGCTTCCGACTTGGCCGCCTGATGTCTTATCGAATCCGCCGCCCCCAAGGATGTCGTAAAAAAGTATCGTGCCATCGCCGGCCGTATTAACAGTAACTGTAATCGCCATGTTACTCGAAGTTGAGCAAGGATAACAGTACCATCGGCTCACGTAGGTGGTAGCACTTCCACCGTTGTAACACGATCCGGTGTTGTGCCATGTGTTCGAATTACTGTCGGAAACTGACTTAATGCACGTACCCTGACCCCAGAACGACGAAAGCACGATTTCGTTGCCCACCGACGGAAATCCAGCCTTGAGCGTTGTCAGGCCCTGTCCTGTCATAACATTCAAATGAAGAATGTGGTCAATTCTCTGGGATTGCGTCGGCATTGCGCCGGCCGAACCCGGGATAAAGAACGCCGCGATCGAGTCCCAGGTATCGGCCTTAGCCGCTGTGAATGCAGGGGTAATGGCCGCTGTCGCGCTGTAGATTCCGTACTGCATTGCGTCAGCGTCGTATACGCTTTCGTGAGCAAATTGCCAGCTTATATTCGGTTGAGAACCGACGGTGAAGACGCCTGTTTGCACGGTAGCGCTGGAGCTGAACGCCCACTGGGTTAGCAGTTCCCCGGCACCGGTCGGAGTTATGCTCCCCGCGCTAACGTTTGTCGAGGCACTGGCTCCCGCACTAAATCGACAGGTATCGAACGCACCGATGCCAGTAAATTCCGCAACCTGCGGGGTCCAGTAGCCGGCGCCGAGGCTTGTGGCATGGATGTCGATGACCCGCGCTCCGCTCTTTACTCCAACGGAATAAGCAAGGAAAAAGATTCTGTTATTCGCATCGATATCCTTGCAGGACGAAGCAATCGTAAAAGAGTCGGACATATTATCGGTCACGGTGAACGTGGGCGTACCGGTGTCGTCGGCGAGGAACGCGACCATGACCGTGTTCCCTCCGGTAGCCGGTTCAGGCAGGGGGCAATAGTAGTCAGGGGCCGAGGATATAGGATTGCCGGGAGCGGCCACGGAGTCGGGGCACGACGCCGACTGAACTATTTGCGGAACCGCGCTGCTTGTCTGAGCCCGTAGCGCGCCGGGCGCACACAAAGCGAGAGACAAGCCCAGTAATATCCATTGTCCCAGGGCGATTTCGCGCTTGCGCATTTTCGTCTTTCCTTCCAATCTCCCGAATTAACCGCTACGGCATTTTCGTGCCACCCTGGCTAGAGTTTCTTTCGCGCCAGCATTATTGAGTACCCTGGAGTGTGCCATTGAGGCCGGTAGGTGCACCGGGAGTAGGAGTTGTGCCAGACATAAACGCCCCTATATCCCAGTCTCCTGAAGTTGGCCTCGCCTTACCAGCAATATCCTGGCATAAGGCGCCAAGACCGGGGGTTGGCTGACCACTGCAGGTCGAATACAAGTTCGTCCCCGCGCCAATCACCGGTGATCCCGCTTGCGGCTGGCCACTGGAATTGAGGTCGGCAGTCGAGCCCTCGCCAGAGTGTGTCTCTGCGCCCGCCTGTAACGAGTCAACGATTGTCTTCCAGCTTGAGAATTGTTGCGAAAGTGTCCCGCTAGCGGTCGTCGCATCGCCGAGAAACCCGAAGGCCCCCGTACCGTCTGGAATTAGATCGGCATAGTAGTTGTAATCGAAAGCCGCGACCGTCGCTGACCCGGCGTTTGAGGTATCGAAAAAGTTCCCACAACCGCTGGATACGTTATTACGCACATCCATGTTCTGGCCCTCCGTCTGAAGGCCAATACCTCCTGATACGGGACAGATCACCGTGTTGTTCCAGATGTGTGCCGAACCCCCTGAATTGTTCGGCATGATGTTGATACCGTTGTTCCAGGTATAGGTGGGGTTTGAGTTCATGAACACATCATTGAAGACATACACTGCGTCCAGCGTGCCGCCGTTGTTGTCAAAGAATATCCACGAGGTGTTCATCTGCCCGATGTTGCCATAATACTGGTTGTCGTAGTCGTAGACCTGCGTGCAGGCTTCCCCTGTCGTGTAATTCAGTATCCAGCCGTCGTGGTGAAAGGCATCCGCTGTGGTGTCCCAGTTGGCAGAGTCGTGGATTTTGTTATTGTGGAAATAAAAGCCAGACGAAGTGCCGCCACTGCCGCACGTGGTGAAGATGTCGTGGTCGATGTTGTAGAAGTCGTTCCCGTACACATTCATGTTGAGCGTGCCGGTGTTCGCCACTGAAAACAGGATGCCGTCTGTGGTGTCGTGGAAGGTGCTGTTGGCGACGGTGATGTTGGCACCCTGGGGATTAGCGGTCACGCAGCCGCCCGAGTCCGCGCCGGGGCTGGTGTCTGAGGCCGAGGTGTGCTGGTAGAGTGGCCCGCAGCCAAAATTCTCGATGGTGATGTTGCTCGCGCCGCTCACATCGATCGCACTGATGGAGACCTGGGTCGCCAAGCCGGTACCGTTGCCCGTGGCTTGAAGATCGGTTGTGCCACCACCGACGTTGTTGGTTCCACCATTGATAACGATATACGAGCGGTTCACCAGATACAGGGGCTCGTTCGCGTGCCAGGTGGTACCCGACGCGCTCATCTCCGCGCCTGAGTCGAAAATCAATGTAATCGGGTTGCTTGAATTACCACTGCCCTGAAACGCCAGTTGCGACGAGATTGTTCCGCATAAATAGACAGTCGTTCCCGGCCCGATCTGCTGCCCTGTTGGCGTGCCGGAGGTCCAGTTCCCCGAAGAGTTGAAGTAGCTGACCGCCTGCGTGCTCTGGCCGTTACATGCAGAGCCTCCGGAGAACGTGCCGCCGGACTGCGCGATGAAGACCGTGTTAGCCAGAGCGACAGGAAAGCCCGACATCGCCAAAAAGAAAGTGCATGCCAATACAATCAATGAAGCGCGTGGAATCCTCACGCATCACCTCCCAAGAAGAATGGAGGCCTGAGCTGCCAGCGAAAACTTCAATAAGCTGAGGCGGTCCTGAGTGTCCATTATAGATTCGGTCTCGCAATCGGGAGATGCCTTTAGTAATTTTACTTGTTACTGTCGTGCCGAAGAGCCCGGTCCGACCCGATCTGCCATTATCCTGTTAAGTAATTGATTCCATAGCGTTTGGTTGACAATCCCGTTGGGAATTCCCGCACATCATTGCCCCGAAATGTCCCGTCCACACCCCGCTTGGTCCATGCGGCGCTGCCTTGCCGGGGACAACCCTCTCCCAAGCAATCGCGCCTTCTTCACCCCCGATTGGAACCAGCCAACCCAATCGTATGCGCCGGTCAATTTCGCCTGAAAAAGGGCAGCATCGTCGGCGTTGTTCACCGGAAGGCGCTCAAGAAAAAAGGGATCGCTTTGACGACTTGCCCTTCCCACGATCGTACAGACTCCATTCTGATAGCCGGCAGCCCGGAGTGTGTCTCGAAGCATCTTCCTGAACTTGCCGTCGGCCTGAGGAAATGCATAGGGATATGCGAACGACTCTGCCGCGCAGCCGGTGTTGTCCTCAATTGCTTTCCTGGAATCGACAAGTTCCCTCTGGATCGCGTTCCTGTCCAGGGTGCGGAGTTGTGGATGCGTGACCGTGTGCGAGCCGATCGACATCCCGTACTTCTGCAGCTCCCGAATCTCCGACCACGTCAGACATTGTCGCCCTTTGAATGTCTTCGCGCTCTGACCGATGCAACTCGTTGGCAGGTACATCGTAGCGGTGAATTGGAATTGACTGAGCACCGGGAAAGCGCGGCTATAGAAGTCGCGAAAGCCATCGTCGAAGGTGATGATTACGATTCTCTCTGTCGCGCCGCTGGATGAGCTCAGCAGGGCGGCCACCGCCTCCCCCGGGGTGCAGGTTCTGTATCCCTCGCGGTGCAGATGCTGCATCTGCGCGGAAAACGTGGCGGGGGAAACGGAGGTCTGGAAATAGGCGTGTCTCCCGGCATGATCTTCATCCCCAATGCTGTGGTACATCAGGACAGGAATCACGCGCTTTTTCTCGCCCACGAACAACCGCAGAGGAGCAACAAGATACAACGCTGCAAGCCGGTCCAGTCGCAGATTCATAGATTAATGGTTGATGTGTACGAAATACCGCGAACCCAATGCTGGAGATTTTCCGCGCAGGGCGGAATCACGCCGTCATTTCGGCCGCCACTGCGGCCTCGGCACTTCCCGCCGGCTTGTGCGCGATCCGCGAGGTAAACGAAAGCACCTCATCCGCCACCCGCCTCTGCTGGCTGGCCGTCAGCTGCGGGAACATCGGAAGCGAGAGAATTTCCGCCGCGACGCGGCACGCAACCGGCAGATCCTGCGGACGGTAATTGAGCCACGCATAGGCTCTCTGCATGTGCAGCGGCACAGGATAGTGGATTCCGGTGCCGATACCGGCCAGCTTCAGGTGCGCCATCAGACCCTCGCGCTCGCTGACGCGAATGACATAGAGGTGGTAGACAGCGTGCGACCACGAAGGCTCGAAGGGGCAGATGACCGCGCTGTTGTCGGCCAGCAGCCGATTGTATTCCTCAGCCCGTTTGCGGCGCTGCTCGTTCCAGCGCGTCAGGTGCGGCAGCTTTGCAGACAGCAATCCTGCCTGGATCGAGTCCAGCCGCCCGTTGTAGCCCTCCACATCGTGATAGTATTTGCGCGCCTGGCCGTGATCCCGCAGCATCCGGATGCTGGCCGCGATCTCGTCATCGTTGGTAACGGCTGCTCCCGCTTCGCCGCAGGCTCCGAGGTTCTTGCCCGGATAAAAGCTGTAGGCCGCCGCGCGTCCCATCGTGCCCGCCTTCATCCAGCGGTTCAGGCGGTGCGAGAAATACTCCGCGCCGTGCGCCTGGCAGGCATCCTCGATGACCGTCAGACCGTACTCCTCGGCCAGAGCTAAGATCGGATCCATGTCCGCCATCTGGCCGTAGAGGTGCACCGGCACAATCGCAGTCACCGGCCGGTTGCTGCGATGGCTGATCAGCCGTCCCGACTTGTCCCGGGTGCAGTGCTCGGTCAGATACTGCTGCAGCTTCTCCACCGAGAGGTTATACGTCGACTCGTCAATGTCGATGAACTCCGGCAGTGCCCCGGCCTGCGAGATCGCCTCTGTTGTGGCGATGAAGGTGTGCGGCACCGTCAGCACCACGTCGCCGTACCGGATGCCGCAGGCCATCAGGGCAAAGCGCAGAGCATCGGTCCCGCTGCTGACGGCGACCACGTGTTTGGTTCCGCAGAACTCCGCGAATGCGCTCTCGAATCCCTCCACCATGGGGCCGCCGATAAATCCTGCGGTGCTGAGGGCCTTGCGGAACACTGCCGTCAGTTCCTGCTCAATCTCCATGTGAGGAGTCACGAGGTCAAGAAAGGGAATTACTTCAGAGACGGACATTGGGATGCCTCCATGTTCTGTTCGATATAACGCAGGACTCTCGCCGGATTTCCGGCCACAATTGCGTTGGCGGGAACGTCTCGGGTGACCACACTGCCGGCTCCCACGATAGCGTTTTCGCCAATACTGAGATTGCAGAGAATCGTCGCTCCCGATCCGATGGAGGCGCCTCTGCGCACGACCGTCGGCTCAACCTTCCAGTCCGCTTCGGTCTGCAGCCTGCCATCCGCGGCGGCGGCGCGCGGATACATGTCGTTGGTAAAAGTCACGCCGTGCCCGATGAAGACGTTGTCTTCAATCTGCACGCCCTCGCAGATGAAGGTGTGGCTCGATATCTTGCACCGGCGGCCGACGTGCGAATTCTTCTGAATCTCCACAAACGCGCCGATCTTCGTCTCGTCGCCGATGACACAGCCATACAGGTTGATGAAGCGGGACAGGCGCACATTCGCGCCCAGCCTGACGTCGTCCGCGATCGAATTCCAGTCATTCACAGGCTGATCAGCGCTCCTCGTCTGCGCAGCGACTCGCTTGCCGCCTCCAGCATTTTCACCACACGCAGCCCCGCGCAGCCGTCGTTGTGCGGCGTCTGCCCGGCCGTAACGCACTCGACAAAATAGGCCAGTTCCTGGCGCAGGGCCTCGCCCTGCTCCAGCTGCGGCGCGAACATATCGCCGGAGCGGTAACTCACCAGCAGCTCGTACACGCCCTCGCGGCTGGTGATGTTCACGCCTTTGTCGTAGACCTTCACCTTCTCGTCGGCTTCCAGATCGTTCCACACCAGCATCCGCTTCTCGCAGCCGATGAGCGTGGTGCGCACCTTCACCGGAGACAGCCAGTTGACGTTGATGTGCGCGATCACGTCGTCGGGAAAATACAGCGTCATGAACGCGATGTCTTCGTGGCAGTTCAGATGTTTCTGGCCCGTCGCCACAATCGCTTCCGGCTTCTCCTGGATCAGGTGATCCATGATCGACAGGTCGTGCGGCGCCAGGTCCCAGAGTACGTTGATGTCGTGCTGGAAGAGTCCCAGATTGACGCGCGTGGAATCGTAGTAATACAGCTTTCCCAGCGTGCCCTCGTCCAGCAGCTGGCTGATCTTTTTCACCGCGCCGGTGAAGAGAAACGTATGATCCACCATGATGGTCAGGTTCTTCTTCGCGGCCAGCTCGATCAGTTCCTCGCCCTGCGCGGTGGTGCTGGTAAACGGCTTCTCCACAAAGACGTGCTTCCCGTTCTCCAGCGCGGCTTTTGCCAGCTCATAATGAGTCCACACCGGAGTGATCACCGCCACCGCATCGATGTCCGGAGATTGAATCAGCTCCATGGCGTCGGCGGTGACCCGCATGCCCGGATGGGCCTTCTGCGCGCGGAGGCGCGCGGAGGCGCTCATTTCGGCAACCGAAATCACCTGGGACCCGTCCAGAGCCGCGAGATTCCTCACGACATTGGGTCCCCAATATCCGTAACCAATCACACCAAAGTTCACGGCAGCATCACCACACTCTCAGATTTCGAATCGCAGCGAACGTCTCTCTCCGAACCGGGCTCGCAGGAATCCAGGCTGCGGCGCCCACGGGCCGCGCTCAGTACGCTCCGCGGATAACGGCGCCGGGCGTGCGCAGCAGGATCTTCACGTCCAGCCAGGGAGACCAGGTCGTTGCGTAATGAAGGTCGAGCCGCACCATGTCATCGAACGTCACCCGGCTGCGGCCGGTTACCTGCCACAGGCCGGTGATTCCCGGCTTGACCTGCAGCAAACGGCGGCGATGCCAGATCTGGTACGCGGCCAGTTCATAGGGAATCGGAGGACGAGGACCGACCAGCGACATGTCCCCCCAAAGCACGTTGAGAAACTGCGGCAGCTCGTCAAGGCTGGTTCTGCGCAGGAATCTTCCGATCGACGTAATCCGCCGGTCGTTGGCCAGCTTGTAGACGCCTTCGGAGTTTCCTTCCGTCGCGATCCGCTCTGCATTCCCGGCAATCAGCTGCTTCACATACTCCCGGTGCACGCTCGGATCGTTATTCACATACATGGAGCGGAATTTCAGGAACGAAAATTGCCGCCCGTACTGGCCCACCCGCTGCTGCCTGAAGAACACCGGCCCTTTGGAGGTCGCCTTGATGGCGGCCGCAATCACCAGCAGGATCGGCAGGCACAGCGCCAGCAAAAACAGGCTGCCCGCGATATCCATCAGCCTTTTCAGCCGCACCATCGAGCGCCGCCCCGCCGGATGCTCGTGCCGGTCCGGATAAAGCACCGGGTCGCCCCGGTCGCCCGACTCGTTCTCATCCCATTCATCGGGAAAGAAATGGAACGAAATGCTGACCTGGCTGAATTCCTCGAGCGGCAGCTCGTCGCGCAGTGCTCCCGTGACCTTGCCCAGGATCGTGCTGAGCGCGGTCCGCTTGTCCACACCGCCCAAACCGGTGAACACTGCCCCCACCGTGGCGCGGTCCGTGTACCAGCCCACGACGTCCGTGTCCCGGATTGCGGGCAGCAGCGCTGCCACGACTCTTTCCAGGACCTTGGCGGCGCCGGGCCGCTCACCCGCCGCCAGCAACATCAGCAGAAACGGTTCTCTGGATCTCTCGGTGCGCTTGCGCTCAATCGCGATCATTCGCTTGAACGCGTCCTCGCTCAGCACTTCCCGTTCGCAGACGGGGGTTGCCCCGGAGATCAGCTCTTCCAGACCGGTTGCGTTTTCCACACGTAACGGATTCAAAGTCCGCTCCTTTCCGGGGACGATCGCTCCCGGATGGTTCGTTTTGAAACTGCGTCTATCTCAGTTCTGCGCGATAGTCGGGGGACCGGTTGCCGGCGGCCCATGAACGGCCGCTCCTCGTTCGCCCTCGGTATGCCATTGAAAAATCCGATCCGCATACAGCAGACTCTTTCGCATGCCCGCAGGCTCAGCGGGGAATGGGGATCGTACGAATCGGCAAGGGGATGTGGTGGGTGAGAGTCGCCTGGGGCGATGCGGCTCTCCGTCTGCGGTCAGTCGATCTGTCAGCTCTTTAGCCGCTGCTGGTCAGTTTGTCGAGCCATCCGTGAGCGACCGGTCATGCCGGTAATACGCGTAGTCGCTGTCAGGTGAGCTGTGGGACGAATTCAGAAGCGTGCCAATGAGTTTGGAGCGCTCCAGCGCCTCGATGCCACGCTCCAGCCTTCGCTTCTCCGTGATGCCGGGGCGTGCAACCAGAAGAATCCCGTCCGCAAGGCGTGCCCACACGCTGGTGTCCGCCAACGGCAGTACCGGTGGGGAGTCGATGATGACCCAGTCGAACCAGCCGCCCAGTTTCGCCATCAGGGCCGGCAGCTTTGCTGACTGCATCACGTCCAGAGGGTTGCCCTCCGCGCCACCCGCCGGCAGGATCCAGAGGTTCGACTGATCGAGATGACAGATGCTCGAGGCCAGGCTGCTCGTGCCTCGCAGACATTCGCAGATACCGGGACCGCCTGTTACTCCGAACATATGAGACAGGGCCGGCTTGCGCAGATCGCCTTCCAGCAGCAGCGTCTTTTGCCCCGCTCCGGAAGCAAGCACCCACGCCAGGTTCGCGGCGGCAAAGCTCTTCCCTTCCCGCGGAACGGTGCTGGTAATCAGAAGCTTTTTCAGCGCTCGATCTTTGCGAAGGTAGCGCACACGCACACCCAGCAGGCGAAACGCCTCCGCCGCCGGGCTTTCCGGTTCCGTCAGGCAGACCAGGCGCGCGCTGGGAGCCGGCGCCAGTTCCACCGTCCGGCACTGGCTGAATACGCTCCCGCCCTCCGGAGCCTGGGCGGACGGCGCGGCTCCGGGAGCTTCCGCCGCCGCTGTATCGCTCTCGAGGATGTAGAGTCCTGCGCGCGAGGCGATATCGGCGGCTCCGCCCACGCCCGCATCTTCCCTGCCCGACTCGGCGTGCCACTGCTCCACGGCCTGCCGCTCCGCTCTCTCCAGAAGCTCCGTGGCAGCCGCTGTCGCTGCTCGCTCTTTGCCGCTGCGTTCCGCCTCGGAGCGCTGCAGGGCGTCAAATATATGGCTCATGCTTGCTCACTTCCGCTAAAGCTGGTGCATCGCCTTCGCCGGCGGCCGGTTTGCGCAATGTCGCAAAAATATCGAGCAGCAGATTCGCTGCCTGCCGGATATCGATCTCCGTGCCCGCGCCCACATCGCCCTCTGAAGACACCACGTCCAGGCGGAACTCTCTGGCCACGTCTCCCACGATCTCCGGCGTGACCACCTGCGACTGCCGGGCGTAGGCGGCGATCAGGCTGTTCTCGCAGATGGTGTTAATCAGCCTGGGCAGTCCGCGCGAGTGATAGTAGATGGCTTCGATTGACTCTGGAGAAAAGATCGCGGCATGCCCCGGATCGGCTCCCGCGATGTGCAAACGCTGCGCGATGTACTCCTTTGTCTCGTCGCTGTCCAAAGGCCCCAGCTGAGCCCGCAGGGCTATGCGTTGCTTCAGCTGGCGCAGTCCGAGAGAATCCAGCTTCTGGTCCAGTTCCGGCTGGCCGACCAGCACAATCTGCAGCAGCTTGTCGTCGGTGGTTTCCAGGTTCGACAGCAGCCGGATCTCCTCGAGAAGATCGTCGGAAAGATGGTGAGCTTCGTCAACGATCAGAACCGTGGTCAGTCGGCGCGCTCCCCGCGAAACCAGAAACTGTCCCAGATCGAGAAGCAGTTCGCTCTTGTTCTTCCCCGACGCCGGCAAGCCGAAGTCCGACAGGATGTACTGCAGAAACTCGGTCGGCGAAAGCCTGCTGTTGAACAGATAGGAGTAGGAAATATCCTTGCTCTCGCGCAACAGCCGCAGCAGGCAGCGCAGCAGCAAGGTTTTTCCCGTGCCCACTTCCCCCGTGACCACCACGAACCCCTTGTGCCAGCGAACCCCGTAGTAAAGCGCGGCGAGCGCCTCGTTGTGCCGTCTGGTGGAGACGAAGCAGCTCGGATCCGGGGTCAGGTCAAACGGATTACGCGTCAGCTGAAAGAAAGCCTTGTACATAGGTAGCCGTTCTTATGCGTGAAGATAACTAAAGGCCGTGCCAGCCAGGATGACAACAAATACCATTGCGGCCATAGCCCAGCCGAAAAATGCTTTTCTCCTGTTGCGGCCTGCATCGCGCGGCGTCACTACTTCCGGAATCTCGGAGATCACCGCACCGGACAGCAGGTTCTTGATTTCCTTCTCCGTGTGCAGACGGTCATCCATGAACTCGAGCATCGCAACTATAAGGATTCCCAGTGCCGCTCCTGCGCCAATTCCCGCCCCGCACATCTTCAGGTGATTCGGAAAATCAGGCGTCAGCGGCAGGCTGGGCGGATCGAGCATGGTGAATCGCTCGCCTTCCTGCATCTGTTCCATGCTGGTCGCCATCTGCGAATTGCTTTCCTTTTGCAGGATCTGGTTGTAGTTGGTCTGGGACTGGTCATAGCCGCGTGTCAGGTCCGCCAGTTGCTGTTCCACCGCCGGCTCCGAGTTCAGACGCCCCTGGTACTGTCCGATTTTCGCCTGCAGCTCGGTGATCGCCCGCTGGCGCGACGCAACCTCCATCTCTTCCGAATGGAGCTGGCCCTCCAGCTGCAGCAGCGTGGGGTTTGCCTCCGGAGAAACCGGGGCCTCCGTGCTGCCCTGAGAGCTTTGCTGCTTGCCGGCGTTGGCCTTAATGCTTGCCAGCATCTGCTGTCTCGCCTTCTCCGTTTTCGCGATTTCGGCTCTTACCTGCTGCACTTCGGGATATTCGTTCGTATACCGCGTCAGCAGATCGGTGAGGGTGGCCTGCAGAGTGGCAAGCCGCTGATCGAGCGACGCCAGAGGCGTTGGAACGCCGGCCGTTGTCTGCGTCGGCCCTTCAGTTGCCCGATACTGATCGACCAGCGACTGCAGATAAGCGCGTTGCTGCCGCGCCGAGCTCAGCCCGTCCTGCTCGCTCTGCATCTGCGTCTGCAGCCCGCTCAGGATCTGCAGATTGCTTGCCTGCTGGGTCGGCAGTTCACCCTCGTGCGCTGACTGGAAGGCCCGAACCTTCGCATCCTGATCGGCAAGACTCTGGCGCGCGCTGGCCAGCTGCTGCTGCATGAATTCAGTGGTACTTTCCGATTCCCTTTCCTGGACTTGCAGATTTTCATTAATGAACAGGTCGGTCAGTTCCCCGGTAACCATCTGCGCCAAGTGAGGATTCGGAGCTGAATAGAAGATCCGGAATGCCGTGATCACGTCGTGGGGATCGCGCACCAGCTCAATATCGATATCCTTCCGCATGCTGGCCACCTGCTCATCCGGGGTCGGCGCGTGGTCCTTATCCCGGTACAGATGAAACTTATTGATGATGAGCAGCAGTCGCGTCCGGCTCAGGATCTGCTGGGTAATGCTCTGCAGTCTGTCCTGCAGGTCATCGCTGACGTTGGGCAGCACGTAGTCTCTCGGCATCGTGGGCTCCTGCACAAGGATAAGCGTGCCCGACTTATAGCGCGCAGGTAGTGCCCAGCTGCCACCCCAGACCCCGGCCCATCCCACCAGCAGCAAGGTAAGGAGCAGGACGTGCCGGCGGCGAATGATGCCGGCGTAGCGCGCCACATCTAATGTCTTCTGTGTCGGTTCTTCGAATTCTTCCGCCATAATCACTGCCCGAAGGGTCGCGAAAAGCGCCAGGTAAGTGACACAGTTTCACGGTTGCTGTTGGGATTGCTTACGATGGAGCTGATTCCTCCATAGGTTTCGTGGATACGGTCATATTCGCACCCTATCTGTAGCTGCTGGCCGAGGTTGCGGCGCAGATTGACTCCGCTGGATAAGCTGTGCCCACCCTGTTCACCGGTCATCGCCAGCGAAGTCAGCGTCTGGTAATCCGAATAGTTGGCGTTGGCCGCAGCCGTCCAGTTGCGCGTCGCCTGCCAGCTGGCCGATGCCCCGGCTGTGGTGGTGTCGAAGACGCCGAGTATGCCGCCGCCACCGGTCACTTGCCTTGAGTAATTGGCCGCAAAGCTGGTGCGGTCACCTTGCCAGCCGATGCTCGCAATCGCCGATGGCCCCCAGCCGGTCTGCGCCGGGAAAGATGTCTGCACAAACGTGTAGTACTGCGGGCCGCCGGAGACGGACAGTGAGAGGCGTTCGGTCGGGTTAAACGAGTAAAAAACATTGACAGAGTGCGTCTGCGTCTGGCTGGTCCCGACGGCCGGATAAGTGAGGAAGTCCGAATACTGATAGGTCAGGCCCACGTATTGCGAGCCGGAGACGCGGCCGTTGTAGAAGATCGAACCGCCCCGTGATGACGAGTTGCCGAGGCCGGCCGTCTCGGACGAGTTGGGATACTGCAGGATCGAATCCATTCCCGACAGACCAAACATGCTGGCGCGGCTGAGCTGCGCGGTGAACTCGCCGTTCGCCATGTTGCTCCGCATCTGCGCAAAGGGTGGTACCACGCCGGGTGCCTGGGACTGCAGAGAACCCGACACGGTTCCACCCACTCCGGCATACGCGGAGCCGAATGCCATCGACGTATCCTCGAAGGCATCATTGAGGATCATCGCTGTGTGCGGCGTGAGCCGCAGGCTGTATTTCGCAGCGGCGGTTTGGCTGGCTTCGTTCAGCACGCTGGTGGGCTGATAAAAAATGAATCCCGGACTATACGTGATGGTGGCGTGCTGAATCGAGGACGACCGGTCAAATGAAACATTAGGAGCAACCGAGTAAATTGTCTCGCTGAGGGAACTGCCGGTTTCTCCCGCGTACAGGTTGTCGATATATCCGCCGCTGACGGTCACACCCATGCGCAGGTAATTCGACCGCTCCTCGTTCCCTACGGCAGTTGGAAACGCGGCGCCGCTTACCGGTGGCGGAGTCTGCATCTGGGTATCTTCGGTCTGACCCACCGCTCCATTGTCTGCCTGGCCCCACACCGGCACAGCAGTCAGCAGCACGAATATCAAAGAAATGCGGAAGCGCACAAAAACTTTCTCAGGGCACAACGATCGTGTCGCCCGGTTGCAGCCTGATGT
>Ga0335075_10001731_pt1 | contig 35644 bp, 41 predicted proteins | sample Lox_Sample_24_FD_206723 | JGI IMG/M metagenome (GOLD analysis project Ga0335075, IMG submission 206723) | Soil microbial communities from Loxahatchee National Wildlife Refuge, Florida, United States - Lox_Sample_2.4 | ecosystem: Environmental > Terrestrial > Soil > Wetlands | place: USA...
CCGCTTTGGCGATTCGGCGGGCGGGTGCGATACGCTGTCGTGGCTTCAAGCGGGGTGTGGCGCAGCTTGGTAGCGCGCTTCGTTCGGGACGAAGAGGCCGTGGGTTCGAATCCCGCCACCCCGACTGAGATGGACCAGATCAGAGGCCATTTCGTACGACTGAAGAGCGTGACGCTGCCTATTTCGTCCGCAGTGCGTCCGCAGTAGCCGCACGAGAGGCCATCGCAGCAGCATCGAGTGCAGTCGCCACTGCCTCCAGATCGTCAGGGAACAGATCCGCGTAGGTGTCGAGGGTGAGCGCTGCCGACTTGTGACCGAGCATCGTTTGAACCGCCTTTACGTTGGCGCCCGCGCTAATCGCCAACGAGGCTGCGGTGTGCCGTAAGTCGTGCGGGGTTATCCGGGGGAACTCGGGCGTGACGGCGGTACCGGCCGCTTGGGTTTCTGCAGCCCTTGCCTTGGCCGTTGCTTTCTGACATTCAATGACGGCGCGGTTGAAGACCCGAGGCCTGTAATGCGACACCCGGAGTTCCTTCCCATGGGTGGTGGTGAAGACCAGGTCGTCGCGCCCCTTTCCCACCATCAGAGCTGCAAGTTCGGAGACAAGAAACGGCGGGAACGGGACCGATCGTCGCTCGTGGTTCTTCGCACTTGACCACACCAGTTTGCCGTCCACCTCGGCGACGGCCTGCACTACGTTCACACGACGACGGAGCATGTCGAAGTCGGCGACTTTCAGTGCCGCCATTTCGCCCCAACGTAGGCCGGTATAGGCGAGAAACCGCACTACTTCAGGGTTGGAGTCGATTGACCGTGCAAGCAGCTCGACCTGCGCATGGTTGAGGTACCCCCGCTGTTTGTGGACTCGGCGAGGAGCCTTCACGCCCACGCAGGGGTTACGTGGTATCCGCCGATCGTCCACAGCCTGATCGAGGATCATCCGCAGCACGCCGAGCGCATTCTCGATCGTTGCCGCGCTGCTGCCGCAGTTGACCATCTCGCTTACCCAAGCTCGAACTACAGATGTCTGGACGTCACCGACCGAGATCGATCCCCACCTCTCAGAAACGTGTGTCTTCCAGGTGACAGTTCGTGTGGCAACTGTCGTGGCTTTCAGGTGAGCTTGCGCGGTAGCCCACTGCGAGTAGACATCAGCGACGGTTATTTGGCCAGCACGCGGAGCCACGTAGGTGCCGGTGATGACGGACGCAGTGACCTCGTCGAGCCACCGTTGGGCATCAATCTTCCGATGAAAGCCCTTGACGTGTTCACGGGACTCGTCGTCGACATACCGTGCACGCCAGCGTTTTCCTCGATTTGCATTAGCTGACGGGGTTCCGTCGCTCTTTCTCCACCGGTCTTCGACACCAGCACGTCGGTTGCGCCGCTGTCCCTGCACGCCCATCCGGGGCCTCCATCGCAATTGGCGAGTGTGGTCGAACAACACTTCCCCCGACGCAGATGATCTCACCTGACCGAGTGCTCGGTGTCGTGGTTTGAGGGTAGCCAGCTAGACCGACACGTCCCGAGTGGCCGAAATCACTTCCCGCGGCCCCTGTATTTCATCGTCGCCCGACGCAACTAGGGTGGACCAGCGCTAACTGCGTTGGTCATCACCGAACAATGACGGAGAGACGATGACCAAAGCGTTTGTGGCAGATGAGTTTTTGACTACCAAAGAGGTGTCAGCGGAGTACGGGGTGCCTGAGGGCACGCTCCGTTATTACCGGCAAATCGGAACGGGCCCGGAATCTTTCAAATTGGGCCGTCGGCGCGTCGTGTACCGCCGCAGCGCGGTGGACCGTTGGGTAGCAGCACAAGAGGCCTCATCGAGCCGGGGCGGCGTGCAGTGACTAACTTTCAGCAGTCTTGTGAGAAGCCCACGAGGTGGGTCCCGTGAACGACGCATCAGAGCAACCGCCCGTCAACACGACCGTCAGCCTCAACCCAGCGCTGCCAACGTGGGCCATCGACACGCTCATGTTTGGCATCGCCACGAAGGACAAACCCGACGCCACGAAGGTGTGGGCCGAGTTCGTGCGGATCGCCATGAGCGCACAGCGGCGCGGCTGGACCCGAAACGATTTCCTTGGAGAAGTTACAAGGGAGGACAGGGGTCGCGACGCCAACGGCACGCGCAGATGGCAGTCACACAGGCTCTGGTGGCAGCTTTATGGATACAGCCACAACGTCACGCGGGCCTACAAGTCACTGGACCGGGCATGGGATATCGCCGCCCAGAACCTGCGCGGCGACAGCATGCGTACCGCTGAGGACATCAAGGCGACCGCCATCGAGACCGCTTACCTCTGGACTGACCGGCTCCTCGCCGGTACCGACGGCCTGGGCGACGCGGAGTTCCTTGTGATGGAGTATGTCGTCACTGAGGTCGAGCGCCGCGGCATGTCGAGGGTCACTTGTCCGGTGCGCGCGGTGGCCGAACACGCCAAGGTCTCCAAGACGGTGGCCCTGCGCACACTGAAAAAGCTTTCCTACGAGGGGTTTCTAGTTCAGTACTCCTCCGGTATTGGCGGAAGGGACCCCTCTCGGCGTCGTGCAGCCATCTACTCCTTGGGCGATCCCGAGGGCACCTATGTCTGATTTAGTCCTGGTTGACCCCAACCCAATGTCCCTGTGCTCCGGGGACATAGAAATCCCCGGAGGTGTACCTATGTCCCACATGTCTAGGACAGCAGCGGAGCAACACGCCTCAGCGCTGAGACTCCATCACCGACATCACCGGCCACGCCAGGCGTTTATCTATGTCCACGACGTCGTTTACCTATGTCCACAATGAATCTTAATTCTCCCAGGAAGCAGGTAGAGCAAATGACCTCAACCACCTTCAAATGAGCGACACGGTTGGGGATGGGCCGCCCAGCTTTGACTATGTAGAGCGGCGCTGCCGCATCTGTCGAGACGCTGATCTACGGAGGTTCATCGATGAGCTCCTGGACTGGCGCGGTGTCTCTATCCCCCAGGGCCGTGGCAAGAGTTACCGGCTCACATACGCCAAAATTCTGCGCACCGTGGAGCACCTCAACATAGCTCTCGATGGGAAAGATCGCATCACGTACAACAGCCTCTGGGTCCACGCCAACCGGCACTACGGACCTGCCGGGATCGTGTCCTACTGCAGGCGCGGTGGAGTGATCAGGGACTTCATAAATGCATTGAGCGAGAAGAAATCTAAGGTACCTACAGTTTTCCTGTAGAGGGCCGCCCCCGGGTACGAAGAAAACCTTCGTGCGGCCGTTTGATCCCCTTCGATCATCCAGTTGGGAGAGCCTCTCCGAGTAGCTATCCGCGTTGAAGCGATGGTTCAGTACCTTCAAAGGAACGCGGGGTCGTTGGAGCGGGCTGCGGGCTTGCGCTGAGCAGGAAGAACGCAGGACTGCGCTCGTGAAACCTATGGTTTAGCAACAAATTTGCCCCAAAGAAGCGCACCAGTCGATCAGCTTCGGACCACTTTGACACCTAGTTCATGCATGGTTCAAACTCCCACCGCAATGGGGCTGTCCTGACGCTTGCGAGCACCAGCAAGGTCGAAGCAAATCTATGTGTCTGTGCGGCCTGCTGGATGCGATTGATGTTGGTTACAACAACGGTGTGCTGAGCGGCCCGTTACAAGTTCATCGCTTGAGGTCATCGGGACCGGACCTGTCAGTGCTGTTGCGTCAGCTGCCCGTTTACCTGGGTGGTGTGATCCCAAAACCCAACTGGCTCATCGGCCGCAGAGACACGCCCCCAGGATTAGCCATGCCATCGCCGTTTTGAGCTCAACCATCGCGATCGCCTCCTTTACCTCTGCCATTGCGATCAGTAGTAATCGCAGCGGCCAGCAGGAGCAGCAGCGTCATCGGGGGTTCTCCCACCACTTGGCGCCGGGATCAGTGTGCTCCGACACGTAGGTCATGCAGCCCTTCTCGCCCTGGCTGGAATCGTATGAGTCGGGCGGTCTGGGTATCCGAACGAACCGACCACCCACGTCGGCGCCGATGATGGTGGTGCCGTCGGACAGGGCAAGCTGGCAGGCTCGGACTGAACCTTCTATCCCTGCGTCGTTGATCTCCTGCAGCGCGACCGGGCCGAGCTGGTCGTGGCCGTACTGGTAGGACTCGGAGAACGACGGATCCGGGTGGTTGGCCACCAGGGCCACGATGACGATGATCAGCAGGGGCAACCCGACCATCACCGCAATCACCACACCCCAGCGGGTTCTCCGTTGCTGCCGCGGCAGTGTAGATGGTTCTGGGTGGGGATATGCCTGCTGAGGCCACCCTGGCGGGTACATGCTCGCCGTGTGCGGCTGTGGGTGGGGTTGAGGCCGCATCGGGCCGAGTCCGGGTATGTGATTTGCTCTGCCCAACGGCCCGCTGGGCGGCGGGCCCCAGTACCCCGGGTTCGGGTCTTCGGTATTCATCTGGCGACGCCGTCGGCACCGACATGAAGATTGGGGCAGTCGGCAACCATTGCGGCGTCCATCACCTGTCCTCCTGCCTCTGTCGAGGTGCCCAGATGCTCGGCCAGATCCTGGGCCACTAATCGGGTCGCGTCGCCAGCCCGCAGCTCGACACATGCTGCGCGGGCGTACTGGACCAAGGTCGTCGCAGAGGTGCCGGGGAAGTGCGGACGGACCAAATCAACGAAGTGTTGTTCGGCGGGCGTCGGCGCGAAGCCGTTGGAACCGCAGTCCAAAGCGCTGGTATGCACCCCACACGACGGGTCGGCCGACGCTACCGGAGCCACCAGTAAAGTCGCAAACGCCACGCCGATTGCTATGGGTAGGACCCGGAACTTGGTCATCGCTGAACCTCCCCGTCGCGACTCACCCTCCCGTATTGGTCCTCTGCAACCGTGTGTACTTCGTCTGCATCGAGTCCCGTAACTTTCGGATTTTAAGGCCGCTTATGCATGAGAGCAATGCGCATGCGTACATCACGCTCTGGTCGATTCCGCGTGGGCCGTATGTGGTTGACCATCGTGTCGGACGATCGATCCAAGCCGCCAATCAACGAGACCACCCGCGAATTTGGGGAACGTGTCCGGAATCGTCGCATTGTGCTCGGACTTAGTCAGGAGGCCGCGGCACTACGCTGCGGCATTCACTGGACGCAGCTTGGCAAGGTCGAGCGCGGCCAACGCAGTCTTCGGCTGGAGAACATCATCAAGATCGCCGACGGGCTCGACATCGATGCCGGAAAGCTCGTGAGCGGATTACCCGCACCTTCCGAGGACTCTGCGTAGAAGCCTTTCCGGGCAACTGACGACTATCCCGGCCGGGGGTCGCAGGGTCCACCGGTCCTTTCGATGATCCATGGTTTGGGCGAGACCGATGCGGAACTAACGCATCTGAACGCGACCGAGCAATAGAACGCATGGGCTGTCGGTCGCCAATGATCTGATAGATGCCATGGCACGGCAGATAGCCGGTTGCGACAGGCACTAGACAGGGACCTTGGAATGAGAGCGAGCCAATCCGGTTTGACAGGTGCGGAAGGGCAAGCCGCCGTCGAGCAGCAGTTCATACGGCTTCGTTGGGGCGTTGCTCCTAACCCTGTTGAGCATGACCTTGGGACGGACCTGTGGCTCATGGCTCGCGACCCACGTCGATTTGACCTAGGCGCTCTAGTTGGTGCTCAGATCAAATCCGGTGAGTCATGGTTCAAATCGCCGGAACGTGATGACTCAGGGCAGGTCCTCGGGTGGTGGTTCTCCGACACCGATGGCAAACATTTCAAGTATTGGAAGGACCACAACGTGCCGCACATTCTTGTGCTGCACGATCTCGACTCCGGCATCTCACATTGGGTGCATGTCACAAGCGATCGGTTCGTGTCCACAGGAAAGGGTTCGAAGATCCTCGTTCCCGCCGACCAGACGATCGATGAAGAAGACTTGTCCGCTTTGCTCGCCGTAGCCACTGGGCAGCGCAAACCCGCTCAGTGGGAAGGAAGCGCATTCATGGGGAATGAACCCATACTGCGCCCCGACCGTCTCAGGAATGCACTACTAACACCGCGCCTAATCGCTCCGCACCCAAACCTTGCCGTAGAGGACTACCAGCCAGATGAGGCAATCGCAATCCTAGCGAAGATGCGACTCCGTGAGCTTCTTCCATCGAAGTCGCCTTACTGGAAAACGAAGGCCCCTGACCTAGAGGCCTGCCGCGCCTCCAAGGATTGGGAATGGCGGTTCTATGCGGCCTTGTACAGCTCCCTCGTCGAGGGAGGGAGTGGCCTCGACGCCGTCCGCGAACTGATTGGCGCTGACGACGCGACCGCGCATCAGCGCGCCGCCGCTGCCGCCGTCGTCGCGGGGCTCCTGGTGGAGACCAATCAGCCCGGTGATGCTCTGGAGGTCCTTGATCGCCTCATCGAGGCCGACGAGTGCGACCCAACTGATCATTCCTGGCTGGCGCTCCATCGTGCGCGATGCTTAGCCGAACTGGGTCACCTAGAGCAGGCCCTGGAAGCGGCTGTAGAGGTCCAAGGTCTGCGCACCGTCGCTCCGCATGATCCGACCGCGATGGCAATAGTTGGAGCCGCAGCTGATTTGATCTTCGGCATCAGTTCATGGGCGTCGCGGAACGTCGCTGACGCGGTCACGGGACGAGACACGCTCGCAGCCTGGTGGCTCACCCAAGAGGTCGCGTGGGCACTTCAGGAAAAGGCCCGCGAGGACTTCCAGGAGTGGGCAGAAGATAGAACCGTCAGCTGGGGAAAGTCCGACCAGACGTGGCTGCACCTCCGTGCTGCGACCTTGATTTCCGGTTTCACGGGGGACCACACGGCGTGGAGAGTAACGGCTTCGATGCTCGCACAACGGGTTATGACCACGGCCAATGGGAACGTGGATGCCCTGATTTCGGCGCTGACGCACATGCGCCATACCGGTGATAGCGACGCCCTGAAATTGTCAATCCGCCGTCTACTGAACGCCGGACCGGTGCAGGCGGTGCAAGAAGCGGTCAGCGCGGTCAACCTCGAAGGTGCGACGCGAACGACGCTTCATGCCAACATCACGGCCATCACAGGAGCAGCCGACGTTCTGTCAGTCGAAGATGCAGGACGGCATATGCGGTGGGCGATTGATGTACTCGATGATCCCTCGGTTCTCGCAAACCGGCTGGTGCCGTCCTTTGTGATATCCGACGCCGTGCTGGATATGCTCGCAGCGCTTGTTCCCGTCCTGTCGACGAGCGACCTTCGGGTTGTGCTCGACCATGTGTTGGCCCTACCGCCGCAGGAGGATCAAGCGATAGCCCACGGCTACGCCGCCGTGGTTAGAGAAACGCCAACAAGCGCGTGGTCCGACGATGACAAGGCTGCATTGGCCAGTCGCCACTCAGACAACTTCGAGTTGGTCGAGGCGTTGCAGATTGTGCTCGCGACAACCAACGAAAAGCTCCGCAACGATCTGCTGGCTCAGATAGCCGACGGAGATTATGCGGCTCTGGAAGCATTCGGTGACGTCCGCGATCTGGATGCTGCGACTGTGACAGGTCTGGTCGCGCAAATATCAGCGGATATTCGGCAAGAAGTTGCCGCGCTTAAGTCTGGGCAAAGTTCAGTGCGGACAGTTAGTTTCGGCGGCACACTAGTCCTGATCAATCACTGGCACCCAGATCAAGCTGATTGGGAGCCCGTCCTCGAACTGCTCGACGCAACTGGCGTCTTCAGCAGGCATCTTCAAAAACCGCTGGAGCACCTCCGCCAGCTACACTCTGCGATTCCGGAAGCAGTTACAGCCAGGCTCGAACCAATGCTGCGCTCCATCATGATTAGGCCTCCTGGCCGTGACGCCAAACTCTTGGGTAGTCCAGACGTTCGCGGAGACGCGGCGGCGGCACTAGAGGCAGTTCTGCCCTCAGCCGTCAGTGACGTCGAGCTGTGGGATCTCATGAACGGCAGCGAGAATCAGCGCGCCGGAGCAGCGATGGTGGTCGCGAGGAGAAAACAGCCTGAGAACCTTAACGTCCTGGCTGCGCTAGCTCGTGACCCAGCGCAGTGGGTTCGAGCAGTTGTGGCCAATCAGCTGATGGAATGGATAGCAGACGGTACCTCCCCAGAACTGGCGAGCGCGTTGGTGTGTCGCCTCCTCGACGGCGACGGCACACTCGTTGCCCGAATGGTTGCGCTGCGCATCGATGAACTGCCCCCGACGGCGGCCGCAGACCGTGTCGTGGAAAAACTCCAGGGACACCCGTCGGCATATACCCGGCAACTGATTGAGGCGCATCGATCCAGTGTCCCCGGTGTCAGTTGCTCGTCATCGAGTGAAACCACATCGGAATAGGCGACTTTCGCGACTCGATTATCTGTGCCCGACTCGATACTGGCTGGATTGTCGCAGCCGTCGATGCGTCCTGCCTTCTAGCCATAGCTGCCGGGCGACCGGCCTAGTCTCCAACTACTGGGCTTATAAGACCGCATACTTTCTCTGGCCAACTCATCGGACACCTTTTCCGCCTCAGTCTTCGGACCCTTACGATCGCGGCTAGGCAGCGTCTTAATCGTCTTGCGAACCTTCGCGGGACCGACCGTGCGACTACGCTTCTGGTGAGCTACCTGCTGCTTGCTGACCACTGGAATGCCCAGTTGGCTCGCGAACCGCGACGCGACCGGCTTCCGCTGCACCTTCGCGATCTTGGTACGTCCCAATTTTTGCTTCTGTCGCCGTGGATTCTGTGCAGATACGTTCTGACGCTTGTGCTTGGCGCCATGCGCGCTCTGTTGCAAATCCGAGAGCTTTCTACGCATATGATCGGAGCGCTCCTTGAGCTTGCGGTATTCAGTGCGCAGCTGTTCGAGTTCCCCATTGGCAGCGTGGTATTGGTCGCGCCACCATCTCAAGTGGTATTCGGGAAGCCGAGCCTCGCAGGCTTCGCAGACGGCGCTCGGCCGGGTTGTTCCCTGGTGTGTTACCGGATCGATGTATCTATGACCGCACAATGCTGCATCGCCGCGGTCGGCCAGGTAGTCCCGGTGGTGGGTGATGGGAGATGATCGATCGCCGATATAGACGTGTGGCGGCTCATGACCAACGAGGAAGGATGGACTTTTCGCGTCAACGCCGAGTCGATAAGACTCACGAAGCCGCCGTGCAACCGGTGCCTCGACGGTTGAGGACGCTGATTTGACGACTACGCCCTGTGCGGCGAGCCGTGCCAGCAGAGCTGCGCTCGTCACCCCTAGCTCTTTCGCCAGCTGGTGCACTCTTGTTTTACCGGCCATGGGCTAGCTCCCGACCTCATCCATTGACCACCTCCGAGTGGCTGATTATTCAACGATCACGCACTCCGTCAGCGCTTAGGCCCTTGAGTTGCGGCCATCCAAAGCGCCACGTCGATACGCCGGAGCAGGCTGACATAAGGTGGTGCGGATCGGCACACCCCGCTGATGACTGCGCGACGCGAATCGTCTGCGAGCTCGTCATAGAGCTTCACCCAGAAGAGACCATCGGGCGGGTGGATGTAGTCCTTGACTTTGTTATCGAGAATTGGGATAAGTCTCGGACGCTTCGCTGCCAAGAGCTTCCCGGATGTCACCCAGTCGACACCGGGAAGGGTGCGCAACGCGGTGTGCAGATCATTGGCCGGACTGCCTACATCGACTACTAGGCGGCTCACCTCCCAGAGACTCTGACTTCGTGGGATCTGGCGTAGCAGACTGTTGAATTTTTCAGCCTCAGTGATGAGCAGGACCGACGCTGCTTCAGTTGGAACCTCGACTGACAAAGCTTCTACGGCCAGGATGTCTGACGCCTCAAAACGGTTGGGATCACCGATCGCCGCGAACTCTTCGAACCAGCGACCCGTGAACTTATCCTTGCCTCCCCCGAAGTAGCGAGTGAGGTCGCGGCTGACTTGCTCTGCGTTCTGTGTGAACCAGGCAGTTAAGTCCAACCCGAAATTTGGCATGGGTCGAGCATGTCACGGGCGCCCGACAAAACTTCGCCCACCGCGCAACATCAAGGCGGTGGCGATCGACCTGACCACCGCCGGTTGGGATGTCAAAACCGTGACCGCCGCCGCGATGATGACCTGCGCCTGCGACCAAACCAACAAGGCGCGAGCAGAACCGAACGCTGTCTCGGAATAGGCGGGTTACGAGAGTCTCGATAGTCAGTCTTGGTGGCGGCCATCGGCTTCATCATGGCCCGGTACACCCAGTGACACCTGAAGCGGTCAGCCTACAAATTGGCGGCGGCTAATATTCGCCCATGCCGCTGCGGATCGGCGAAACGTTCGCCGGGTACCGGATTCTTCGGCTGCTGGGCTCCGGGGGAATGGGCCAGGTCTACCTGGTCCAGCACCCCCGCCTGCCTCGCCACGATGCGCTGAAGGTTCTTCGCCAGGACGTCTCCAGCGACAACTCGTTCCGCGAGCGGTTTATCCGCGAAGCGGATCTCGCAGCAGGTCTGCGGCATCCCCACATCGTCGGAATACATGACCGGGGTGAACAGGACGGCCAGCTGTGGATCGCGATGGACTACATCGACGGCACCGACGCCGCCCAGCTGATGCAACAACGCTATCCGGAAGGTATACCTACCGAATTGGCCATAGCCATTATTACCGCCGTGGCCAGCGCACTGGACTATGCCCACAAAAAGGGCCTGCTCCACCGAGACGTCAAGCCTGCCAACATCATCGTCGGTGACGTCGACTCCGACGATCCGAAGGTCTTCCTCGCCGACTTCGGTATTGCCCGTCCGCTCGAAGACACCAGCGGCATCACCACGACCAACATGACCGTCGGCACTGTCGCATATGCCGCTCCTGAACAACTGATGGGCGAGCCATTGGACGGACGCGCCGACCAGTACGCGCTGGGCGCCACCGCCTACCACCTCCTGGCAGGCCTGCAGCTGTTCCCGCACTCCAACCCCGCGGTCGTCATCAGCCGCCACCTCAACGCACCAGTGCCTGCCCTTGCTGATACACGACCCGAACTCGCCTCGCTCGACCCAATTCTGGCTGCCGCGTTGGCGAAGAATCCCGATGACCGCTTCGCGTGCTGCACAGACTTCGCCCGTGCCTTCACCGAACCCACTACTCCGCAGACCCCGCGAATTGCCGCAGCTCCCACCACCCCAGCCCCGGCAGCCCGAAGGCCCCACGTCATGCCTGCACCCTCCAAAACCGATAGTGATACCGCCCAGAACGACTCTGCTCGCTCCGGCACGCGGAGACTGGTCAGCGTCTCCGTCGTCGCGGTCTTGCTGTTAGTCGTAGTTGTCGGGCTGCTTTGGCGGCCATGGCAGCACCCGGAGTCCGACACCTCAATCACCTCGTCGAGCAACGCACCGACCACCTCCACCCCCGCCGGGACCACGCCAGCAGCACCCTCCCCTGCCGCCCCGCCGCCAGTGACGGTGACAACGTCAGCACCAGCGCACGATCCCGCCCGCGAGAAGAGTTTTCTGGCCGCGCTGGATGCGGCGGCGGCGCTAACGGGGCCGAACCACGTGTCCTACGCCACGATTCCTGGTAGTCACGGTGCTTACATGGGCGACGTTTCGGCGTGGATGCCCGGTGGCTCGGTGCTGAAGTACGCCTACCAGGCGTGTGCTGTGTTGGCTCGGTATCCACATCATTACGAGCAGGCCACCGATACCTTCTTCGAGGAGGCGGGGATGCCCATGGACGTCGACGCAAAGACGCAGCAAGAGCGAGTGACCTATATGCAAATCGTCGGGTTCGACCTCTGCTAATCCCAGAAGCGCCCTCCCAACTCGGAAGGGGCGGTGTAGAGTCTCAAACTCGCTGTCATATTCTCATCTGCCGTGTGATGTCGATGACATATATGACACGAAGATGAGACGTTCGTCGGACCAATACGGTCCGCATTCGGTAGTTCGTCAGTTGGATTAGCCTGCGCAGAGCGAAGCTCTCGCCTGAAATCTGAATAGCGCTGCGCGACAAAATAATATGTGACGGGCTGGTTAAATCGCCGATCTTTTTGCCTGCGGTACTCGCTGAGGCCGACCAGTGTGTCGCGCGCTCGACTGTGCGAAAACACCCTCGTTCAGTAACGCTGCAGCACAATACATTACGATGGACACCCTGCGCTGATGATGACGGATACAGCGACGACAGTTAGCATCACTCACATAACGCCCGAATTATCGGCACACACCCGCGCCACGAAATATGTTGATACGCAGGGCAATAGCGAATATGCGCTATTTTAGCGGTAAAGCCGCATATTCGATTTCCGCATATTTTCTGGGGGAGGGGAGCGAGGTTCGCCTATGCGCCCCGGATGGAAGCGGCGAGTTGAGCCAGTGCTGGGCGGCCTGGAGCAATTGGAACTGTTCGGGGCATGTTCATCCCCCGGCTTGGCGCCGTTTGGTGGACACTGGCCCAGGCGTGGGTGGGTTAGTCGTCGTGTTGGTGCTCGATGAGGTAGTCGTTTTTTGGTGTAGGTGCGGCCTGGCTTGATCGGTGCCTGGTTCATCATCGTGATCGCATCAACCACCCCGCAGGGCCCTGACTTTGTTGCCAGAGCGGGGTGATTCCGGACCGGCCGAATTTGGCCTTCGCGTTCTTTAGACCCCGCTTGTAGAGCGCGAACAGGACCGCCCAGAACGGAGTCAGGAGGAATGCACTGAACACGATGGCGGGGCCTGAGACGAGACACGACAGCATGAGATTCCTAGCCTGATGTGGTTCGAGGAGTTTGAACAGGTCGCCGTCATTGATGAACTGCCGCCGCGTCGTGTGGTTAAGCACCGCGAGAGTGATCCACTTGTTGCCGTTGTTGGCGTGGCCGACCGTGATGACATCACCGGGTTGCGGGCTGACGTTGTAGTTGAGCAGCCGCACCTCGGTCTGGGCGCGATCGGCGGTCTGCAGACGAATGATGTCGTGCACACTCGTAGAGGTTCTCCGGCTAACCACCTCCGACGACGGGCCGTAGCCGATGGTGGTCTGAGTCGTGGTTTGGGTATCTGCCCCCAACACCATGCCTGTGACGTGAGTGAGCCGCCAGTGCCGATATTTGCCGAGGAAGCCCGTCGCGTCGTCGTTGATCGCGAACCCTTGCTTGAAGCGCACCACGCTGAAGATCAAGGGCAGATTGGCGAGCACAAACGGGACAATCAAGAAAAAGAAGATCCCTGACATGATTCCCAATTCTTAGTGTTGTGTTGTCGGGCGGGGATCCACGAGCGACGTTGGTTGCCCACAGTATGCAGCGCGCTGGTAAAACTCGCCGGGAATTGGCGCGTTGGTCAGGCCCAGTGACGTTGGATGCGGCCAAGGGGCGGCTATTCGTCATTGGGGGGCATCTTGACTTGATGCATTACGCAGGGCCAGTGTGACCAGTAACGAGAATCTACCAAGGGAAAGAAGCACCATGAGGAAAGCACTGTTTACGGCGCCATTGCTGGCCGCACCGGCAGCGGCAGTTATCGGTTTCAGTGTGGGCGCCCCGGTGGCCAGCGCTGCCCCGCCGAACTGCGCGAACTCGGTCGGGCAGGCGGCGGTGATCTGCCAGCAGCTGCAGCAACGACAGAACATTTACGACCAACCACCACCACCTGACAACCCCAACAACGCCGAAAGAGACCCGGCCATCGAAGGTCCGACACCACGCGATTGCTCGGGTTTCACGGGAACGATTGGGTGCTTGGTTAACCCATCACCGCCGCCCCCGGCCCCGCCGCCTCCCGTCAACCCGAACGATCCCAACTCGGTTATCCCCTACCACTAAAAGGAACCCCGAAATGAGAGCATTGATCGCGGCAGCGTTGCTGACCGTGGGTTCGATCCCCGTGATCGTCATGGCACCGCAGGCGGACGCAGGCCCACCCTGCCCCCCTGCCGGTCCACCGGGGCCGATCAATGGCCTTACTCAGGAATGCCGGGACTGCCAGCGAGCGGCAATGTGGAGTCCCGCCGCTGAAGCAGCCTGTAGTGGCATCGGAACTCCGGCAGCAGCGCCACCAGCGCACCAGGGTCGCAACCAGCACTGCAACAGTCTGCTGATCAACGCGAACGGTAACAACGCTGACGCTTTATACGCGCAGTGCTGTCAGGACGCGTTAGTGGCCGGGCCCCCCGGAGGCGGCCCATGCTGAGGAAGACATGACCACCGAGTTACCTGGCTAAGGAAGTTCGCAAGTACACCCCGAAGTTTCGGGAGCAGGCTGCCTGCCCGGCGATTGAGACCGGCCTGGCCGGTGGCGCACGTGGCCGCCGAAATCGGTGTTGGTGAGCAAGCGGTGCTAGATGCACGCCGAATTGCGTTTAGACCGTGAGTTTTTGAAAAAAAGCCGCGCCCTTCGTCGTCTCCGAAAACGACCGGTAGAAGCCTACCGGGTGATCGAGGCGGAGAAGGCCACCTACAGCATCAAGCGGATATGCGAGCTGAGTGTGACCGGTCACCCGTCAAACAGCATTTAGCGCAAATCCAGAACAGCAAATCGCGGTACGGAGAATCATGTGCGATACGGCATCGGGATGCTCTATCGGTGTCACGATCCTGACAGCTCTTCAAATCCTGGAAGGTTAAGATGGAAAAAGCACTAGTCGGGGCGGCGTTGGTATCGGCGACGATACTATTTCCGCCGATAGCGAATGCTGGACCTGGCGGAGGCCAAGGCAACATCTCGCAGCCGTTCTCGCAGGCGGGCGGCCCGTTCGTCGGCAGTTGGGGTTCCCACACCGAACACGTCGCCGTCAACGCTGACGGCACAGGCACCGAAACCAGCATCTACGGCAAGACGGTGACGTTCAAGTTCTCCGAAGTGCAGGACAACGGGCAAACCGCGTACGGCAGCATCGTCAGCGGCGCTGCGGGTCAGGGCGGTTACGTACTCATGCATTTGGTTGACAGTGGCAATGGAATGCAGATGAGCATGGCTGGCGGCGACAACGGCTGGCCGTTCTGCAAGTCCGTGAATGGCAACTACGTCAACCACAACGATTGCGGCGCATAACCGGTGACCAACAAGAAAAGGGAAACATCAATGAGGAAATCAGTGCTCTGAGCGTCGGCGTTTATGCGTGACCGACTGTCCAGCGCTTAAGGCCTCGCCCAGGCCCGGCCCCCTGTTCTCACACCACAGCGATCGCACATTCCCCGAGGCCCTATTGGCTTCACTGTTTGGTGGCCGAGAAGGTTCCGTTGCAACCGTCAGTAATCTTCCATGTCCCGTCGCGCATGACGATCCCGCCGCCTTCGCCTGCGAAGACTCCCCGCTGCGTGTTCACCCATGGACCCAGCTGACCGGTGGTCGTGAACGACTCGTCGGCGTTCAGGGTGCCGGTGTAAGTCACCCTCGGAAAAGTCACGGTCAGCTTGTCGCCCTGATGGGTCACGGTGACGGTGCCCGACCAGGGCGGTTGACAGGAATTAGTGAGCTCGCGCCACTGGTAGGTGCCGTCAATATCCAGTTGTGCTGCGGGTACCTGGGGTTTTGGCGCGGGTAGGGATGCTGGGCTCTGGTTTTGTCCCGAGGCGCTTGTCGACGCTGACGAGCTCTTGCCGCTAATGCTGCTGTTGTGGGCGTTCACAGCCACGACTATCAACGCAGCGCAACCGCCGACCAATACGAAGACAGCCGCGATAATCCCTAGCGTTTTCGATCGAGATGATCGCCTGTCGGGGCTCGGTGGGGCGTTCATATAGGAAGCCTACGACTGTGGAGCCGCGGAAAACTGGCCCTTCAAGTCATCGCCTCGACGAAATTGGGCGGCAACCCCCATCTGACTAATGCTGCCTTTCGCACTGACCCCGCTAACACCATTGATCGTTCGACACCCGTGGCACCGCGCGCTTATGTACTCGACTTCATCCTCCCGTTGATTACCGACTGGAACCGGCCGCGGAAAGGCTAGTGGCAACAGGGTGTTGCAGCAGGAACGCCGGTTCGGGCGGAAAATGACACGCAGTTGAGACAAATTTCAGATGAGACGGCGTGAGACGCGCGGCATCACCCCAGGTCAGACCGCCGGAAAATGACATTCGGCTTGAGAATCGACAGGCGGCCCCGCTTACCATCGATCTATCGGCGGGGGTGATTTCATTCTGGCGTCCGAAAACGCTCAGCTTCGAGGGACATATCGCGTGGGTCGAGGAAATGCCGTGACGTCGGGCATCCAGGGAGGGCCGCCCACGTTGTCTTGGAATAGACGACATCCGAGAGTCTAGAAACTCCGTGTCGGAGCTGACCACGGCAGTCGTCTGCCCAAATCGTCTACCTGGACTGCAGGGGTGTCCTAACATTCCGTCGTGGCCGACCTGCCCCCTGATGTCCAGATTGTCGTCGGATACGCGAACAAGATTGGCACAATCTTGTTCGCAGGTGGTGCTCTTGCCCTGGTGGCGATCGGGACGAGAGCACTTGGCCTCGATAAGATCAAGTACGAGTCGCTCGATGTCCCGCTCAGCTGGTTATGGACCATTTTCATGGCGGGGACTCTGTTTCATGTGCTCTACGCAAGGTCCATCATCGATCGTTTGGTCGAGCTGCACTACGACGACAAAAGCCAGCGCAAAGCCGACGCCGTGGCCCGTGGCCAACAGGTTTTTGATGGTATCCGCACAAGTAGCAATCCGGTCTTGCAGGGTTTAATGCCTCGGACCGAGCCAACAAGACCTCGTTCACGCATCGTCAGGATGTCGCTGAAAGACTTCACGGCCAAGGTCTCCCTCGGTCTCGTACTAGTGACCGTCGTGGCGTTGTTGCCGTGGCGAATCGATCACGGCCTCCGCTTTGCCCCATTACCTGTATCAATAGCGTACGGAGCGATTGCAGCGATCATCGTCGGCCTGAACTGGTGGGTTGGCGGGTACTGGATCATTCGGGTATCGCATTTCAAGGACAACGACATAGTGGATGGCCTGAAAAAGCCGTTTGTCGACCTGTCGTATTCATCAGGTTTCGGTTTTGTGCCCGCGCCAGCGCAAAACAGGGTGGGAAAGATACTGTTCTGCAGCCTACTTGGCATCCTTGCCGCAGCGTTGATAGTAGTCTTCGTCATCTTCTAGCGCGCCCCTCGCCCAGCGCTGTCTCGAAAACGACCCTATTTGAGACACTGAAAACGGCGCCGCTGGCACGACGGTTCTCCCAGGTCATGTTGTCTCATATGTTTGTATCGGAAATAGATGTCTCAATAAATGCGTTCTAGAGGGTGGTGAGACGCCCTTCTGAACTGACAGCCGACCGAAGTTCCGGTATCCGTATTGGCTACACCCGCGTGAGCACCGTCGCCCAGACTCTCGAACAGCAAAGTGCCGCAATCGAAGCAGCGGGCGTGACGAAGACTTTCTCCGATGTGATGTCCGGTGCACGCGATGATCGCCCAGGGCTCGCAGCGCTCATGGAGTATGTCCGTGCTGGCGACACCGTGGTGGTGTGGAAGCTCGATCGGCTTGGGCGTAACGCAATTCATATTTTGGAGACCGTCAAGGTGCTCACCGATCGGGGAGTGACTGTTGTTTCGACCTCTGACGGCATCGACTCGTCAGCTCCGGCTGGTCGCATGATGATTGGCGTCTTGGGGTCACTCGCCGAGTACGAACGAGAGCTGATCAAAGAACGGACAGCGTTGAAGCGGCAGGCTTCTCGGGCCAATGGCACGAGATTTGGACGACCGAGAAAGGTCGCCGACGCTGAGCACATCACTACCGCGAAGCGGATGAAGGAAGACGGCCACACCGCCAAGCACATCGCCAAATACCTCGGCGTCAGCCGTGCGACGCTGTACCGCTACCTAGCCACCGACTGATCGGCGACATAACCACCCGATCTCCCCCACATGCCGTCCGCTCTTGGCGCGCAGGCTTTAGCCATTCGTGGACGTCTGACGTCCTGATGATTGCTAATGCACGCCAGCACCGGTTGTTGACGGCTGCACCCAACGAAAGGAGATGTCAGATGACTTATTCGAGCAGTGGTACCGAGCTGCTTTGGGGCGATTCGCCCGCAGCCATGATCGAGAAAGGCATGCAGCGACTCATAGCCCGCCTATATACAGAGTTGCGGCGCCACCCCACAGTGACCGAAATCGATGGGCAGATCTATGGCCCCGCACTAGCCCCGGAGATCGTCGACGGCATGGCCAAGGCAGCCAAGGTCTTTCGCGAGGACGTCGGACGCGACCCAACTCCCGCCGAGCTGCAGGCCGGGTTGCTACTCACCGACACGCAGGGCGCCCTGTTCACGTACCTCGAACTCGAAATTCAGGTGGGGGACCGGGTGATGTGGGCCGAATGCGACGGCAACGGCGCGAGGTTACATCAGACGCTCGATGGCCGCGACCACATGATCGTGCCCGCTTACGGCACCGTTACTGCGCAACCCGAGGGCTGGCAAGGCGACAACATCATCATTCGGGACGATGGCCGCACCATCGTTCTCGCTCGCAAGTGGCTCATCAAGTTGCCCCGCTGAGTACGCCATTAACCTGCCAGAGCACTTGCGTCTGAGGAGAGACGGGCGGAGGCTAACCCCGCTTGGTGTGTTTCACCAACACCCCCAGATATTGCGTTGCTAACGTAGCTCGAAATGTTAAATGACCGGTATCAAGGGGCCGAAGTGGCGGGGAAGTTCAACCCCGAGGTGGGCGGCCATTTGCTCGCTCTACTTCGCGCCCGACCGAGGGCGTACTGCTCGTCGCGATTGGTAACGCAGTCGCTGGACGACTTTCATAGTTGCAGCTTGGCTGTCGCGGAAGACCCCAGGGCAGCTCGAACAGTCGCGAACGGGGCCAATTGATTCCTCCCTTGGTAGACGGGCATCTGCCCATCGGAACTTACTTATGCACACTGGACGAAATGGAGGAGGTCTTCGTCGAATCTGCGCCGTTCACAGGGTCGACGACCCGACGGCTGGTTTTCGACGGTTTCATCGACTACCTCTACGAGTGGGAACGTGCCGAGCAACAGGTCGGCGTGAGAGTACTCAAGCGCGTCTGGGTCGGGGGCAGCTTCACCAGCGGGGAAGTGGAAGTAGGCGACATCGACATCTCCCCCATACTTGATAGCGACGCCCTGGCCGTAGTCCGAGGACGCGAGGGAGTTGGGAAGGTCAAGGCGCTTTTCGAACAGCGAGACAAAGTCCGCTCGACCTACCATGTCGAGCCGTTCGCCATACTTTGGAAACCGTTCATAACGCTTCAGCTGCGAAACCTTGGCGCGGAGGAGTACGAGTACGTAGCAACTCGCGGAATGATGGATGATTTCTGGCAGCGCACTCGGTCTTCGTCGGTACGGCAAGCCATGCTGGAAGAAGACGCCGACGCTGCACGAGGCTATCTGGAGGTGGAGCTGTGAATCTGGCCGACAGATATCCGCGCCTGCGGAAACGAAAGCAGCCTGACTGGCTGCGGAATGCTGTGGACGACGACAGTGACCTCGTCCAAGCAGCTAGGCGGTCGTTTGTCGAAGCAGTACAAAGCGCCAGCCCCAGTGCGTCGTTCCCAGTCCATCTCGACCTGCGGCTACGAGGCCCTTCGACCGAAGGGGGCCGTTTGCCAGCGGATGTGTTGCCGATCGCTGAGCGGTTCCAGCAGGAGATTAGGGCTGCTCTACCTCACGCAGCGCCGCAAGTCGCTGACATCGACTGGGTCGGAGTCAGCGAAGGCAGCGCTGTGATGCATATGGCACCGCGGTTCCCCGAGGCTAGCGAAGGCGAACTTGACATTGCACGGATTGGCGAGTTTGAGTCGGCGCTGGCGCACGTCCTCCGCTTACACGACCTGTTAGAAAATCAGGCCGAAGACCTAGCATTCGCGCAGGAGCGGCCCAATCTACTTCAGCAACTTCGCTTGTTGACCAACGACCTGGCTTCGAACAACTTGGACATGGAAGTGACGGGTACTGGCAGCCAGGGCACCAGATACCGGTCGACGCTGTCACGCATAGGCCGGAGACGGGCGGCGGAATTGTTCGAGAGGGCTGAGATACCAGAGCCGCCGCAGGTCCTGACAGGAACAGTCGTCGAGATTGACCTTGAAGCCCGGACGATCCAGCTACGTATCCAGCCCAGGAAACGCCGCCTCCAGGTCGAGAATGTGCCTCACGAAGCGCTTGTGGCGGGATCAATCAGGGTCGGCCAGCCCACTTCAATTGAGGTCCAGCCACGCCATCAGGCCGATCGAACGGGCGGCCAATCTGCCGACCGGTTCGTATGGGTGCGGATTGCAGGCGGCACTCTTCCGTCCGATGGCGCGCTGGCCTAAAACGACACCACAGCAGGGCAGTCTGCGCCGGTCAACCTCACTGACATGCCTGGCTGGTTCGCGTCGAGCGCTGTCGTGTCTGAAGCTCAACCGCAATTGACTGGCTTTCTGGCCGGATCGTCGTCGGGTCGGGGTAACTTCCGAGTGTTATCGATTCGACGGAGGGGGCGACGACACGATGGCGCAGACGAACGCCAACCTGATTTGGAAGATTGCCGACCTGTTACGCGGTCCATATCAGCCTAACCAGTACGGCGATGTGATCCTGCCTTTCACCATCCTGCGCCGCCTGGACTGCATCTTGGAGCCCACCAAGGACGAGGTGCTGGCCGAGTACAAGAAGATCACGTCGACGAAGGTCGACCCGGATGTGCTCCTGAAGGCAAAGTTCAAGCTGCCCTTCTACAACACATCCCGCTGGTCCTTCGCCTCTTTAGTCGGCGACCACGAGGGGGTGGCCGACAACCTCGTCGACTACATCGAGCGGTTCTCGCCCAATGTGCGGGATGTCTTCGATGGGTACCGAATGATGGACCAGATCGTCGACCTGGCCAAGTCCGACCGCCTATATCTGATCGTCAAAGAGTTCGCCGCCGTCGACCTGCACCCAAAAGTCGTTTCCGGGCACGACATGGGCTACCTATTCGAAGAACTCATCCGCAAGTTCGCCGAGTCGAATGCCACCCAGGCCGGTGATCACTTCACTCCACGTGAGGTCATCACCTTGATGGTTGACATCTTGTTCCACACCGAAGATGACGCGCTGGCAAAACCCGGCACCGTGCGGACCATCTATGACCCAGCTGCCGGGACAGGTGGCATGCTCTCGACGGCATATGACCACCTGGTCGAGATGAACCCAAAGGCTCGACCGGTGCTCTATGGGCAGGACGTTAACCCCCGGTCCTATGCCCTGTGTAAGTCCGACATGATCGTCAAGGGACAGGATGTCGACAACATCTACCTCGGCGACACCCTCGACGACGATGGCTTCCGCACCAAGCATTTCGACTTCCTACTGTCCAACCCGCCCTTTGGGGTGGACTGGAAGACCCAGCAGAAGAAGGTCACTGACGAACACGAGCAGCGAGGCTTCGCTGGGCGATTCGGGCCGGGCCTGCCTCGGGTCTCTGACGGGTCGATGCTGTTTCTACTGCACCTGATCTCGAAGATGCAGCCAGTGAAAAGCGGTGAGGGTGGCAGCCGCTTGGCCATTGTGCTGAACGGCTCACCGCTATTTACCGGCGGCGCCGGTTCCGGCGAGTCAAACATCCGGCAGTGGATTATCGAGAGCGACCTGCTGGATGCGATCATCGCGTTGCCGACCGACATGTTCTACAACACCGGGATCGCGACTTACATTTGGATCCTCGACAACAACAAGCCCGCCAAGCGCAAAGGCAAGATCCAACTCATCAACGCCGTCGAAATGTTCGGCAAGATGCGCAAGTCGCTGGGATCGAAACGCAAGGAGTTGCGCCTCAGGGACATTGACGGGATCTGCCACCTTTACGAGGGCTTCCGCAATGAGCACGGCAGCGACGAGCGCCCCGCCCTGTCGAAGGTTCTCAAGGGCGAGGAGTTCGGCTACTACACGATCACCGTCGAACGGCCCCTGCAGCTGCGGTTCGAGCCGACCGAGGACAAGGTTGAAGAGGTCCTGGCTCAGAAGACCGTCGTCAAGCTCAAGCCGGGTGAGCAGGCTGCAATCCGCAAGGCGCTGAGCGGCCTGATCGGCTGCGAGTGGAAGGACCGCGACGAGTTCGTCGACGAACTCAAGGATGCCCTTCGCAACGCCGGACTGACGAAACCACCAGCCCCGCTAGTGAAGATTATTTGGTCGACGATCGGCGAGAATGATGACGACGCAACCATCATCACCGATGCCAAGGGCAATCCCGAACCCGACCCAGCCTTGCGCGACACCGAAAACGTCCCGCTAACGGACGACATCGCGGAGTACTTCGCCCGAGAAGTTTTGCCGCACGTACCCGGTGCCTGGATTGACTACGACAAGTCCAAGATCGGCTACGAGATCCCATTCACCCGTCACTTCTACCGTTATGTTCCACCCAGACCACTTGAAGAGATCCAGAAAGATCTTCGCGTCCTCGTCGGTGAAATCCAGGCCATGCTCGCCGAGGTCGGGGCATGACCTTTACCGGCTACCCCCATAACAAGGATTCTGGGATGAGTTGGTTCGGCTCGATCCCGAGCCATTGGACAATTCGGCCACTCGCTGCGGTCACCAAGCTGATCCAAACCGGTCCGTTCGGAAGTCAGTTGCACGCAAGTGATTACGTCGACGACGGAGTGCCGATCATCAATCCGTCCCACATCGAGGGTGGAAAGATCCGCGCCAGTCGAAAGCACACCCTTCGTTACGAGAAGGCATCCGAATTGGGTCGCCACCGTCTCCTTGAGGGTGACGCGGTTGCAGCTCGACGCGGTGACCTTGGCAGGTGCGCGATCGTCGATAACGATTCAGTGGGATATATCTGCGGAACTGGATCGATACTCATCCGGCTCGACGGCAACTTACTTATTCCCAAATACTTCCAGATGTCTTTCAGTTCATGCGCTAACAGAGAGCGCCTCCTGCAGATTTCTGAAGGCTCGACCATGGATAACCTCAACGCGGGCATGGTAGCTCGACTACGGATGTGCCTGCCGCCGGTTGAAGAGCAGCGTGAGATCACTGAGTTTCTGAACGACCATTGCGCCTCTATCGATGCTTTGATCGCCAAGCAGGAGCGGCTCATCGCTACCCTGCGCGAGGACCGCACCGCCACCATCACCCACGCCGTCACTAAAGGCCTCGATCCTGATGTGGCGGTGGCGGATTCCGGTGTTGAGTGGCTTGGCGATATTCCCTGCCATTGGACGGCACTGCGCATAAAAAATGTCATCCAATCAGTGGCGGCTGGGACGAGCGTCAACGCTGCTCCCTGGCCTGCCGAGGCAGAGGACATCGGGGTCCTCAAGACGAGTTGCGTGTCCGCCGGGTCGTTTAACCCTGCCGAGAATAAGGCTGTCCTTGATGACGACGAACTCAATCGTGTCACGTGCCCAGTTCGCGCAGACTCACTCATCGTCAACCGGGCAAACACCCCGCTGTTGGTGGGTTCCGCCGGATATGTGACAAGCGATCTCAGGAACATTTACCTGTCGGATAAGCTGTGGCAGGTGCGATTTCGTGGCGCATTGGCGCGGTTCATCTACTACTGGACACAGACAGAACAATATCGATCGCAGATAGCTGCTATGTGTGTGGGCGCAAGCTCCAGCATGCAAAACCTTGCCATCGTGGACTTCCGGAATATCGCGCTTGCCCTACCTCCGATCGATGAGCAGGCGGCCATCGTCCGATTCCTCGTTGATCGCACGAGCAAAATCGACAAGCTAGTGGACAAGTCCAGCGCGGTCATCGACGCCCTGAATGAGTATTGCTCTGCGCTGATCACGGAAGCGATCACCGGCAAGATCGACGTGCGGGAAGCCGTGGCTTAAGTATGGGTAGGGCACAGACGATCCAGATCTACCTTCCTTCAGGTGACCCTGCGGGCCTGCGGATCGCCAACATAACGACGCGAACGGTTCGAGTGTTCGAGGTGCCGCGATCGCTACTCAGCGATTTCCTCAAGCGTCCGGAGGCTGGTCAAGTAGGGGTCTACTACCTCTTCGGGTCCAACGAGGACGAAACTCCGAAGTGCTATATCGGCCAGTCAGGAAACGTAGGGGCCCGACTTCAGCAGCACACGGCGTCGAAAGATTTCTGGACGAGGGCCATGATCGCCGTTTCCTTAACCAACGAATGGACTTCGACTCATGTGGCATACCTGGAGTGGCTTTCCCTCTCGCGAGCCATAGCTGCTGGGCGCTACATATTGCTGAACGGCAACCAAGCTTCGAACCCCTTCACTCCCGAGCCTTTGGAAGCTGACTGCCAGGAGTTCATCGATACGGTCGCGGTCCTTCTAGCCACTCTAGGTGCGCCGGTACTCGATTCAGTGAAGCCGAAGCCATCCATGTCGCCTTCGGATGATGAAGTTACCGGGAATGGGCTTGAGCCGCTGTTCTTTCGAGAAGGCGGGTGTGACGCGACCGGCTACCAGACCTCAGAGGGGATTTTGGTGTTGGCTGGGTCGAAGGGTCGCCCCGGAATGCGTCCGTCTGCCAGGCCTGGTATCGGAGCGCAACGGGATGCGCTTCAGGCCGAGGGCGTTATCTCGGTGGGTGAGCAGAACCTGGTGTTCCTCAAGGACCATTTGTTCGGGAGCCCCTCGGCTGCTGGGTGCGTGCTGATTGGAGGGGAGAACAACGGGCGGATTAGCTGGCGAAATGCGAAGGGACAGTCCATTAGCGATCTGGAGCAGCTCACCTTGGCATCGAATACCGTTGAGGTTCAACCCCTATGACCCAGCATCACGAGTCCGCGTTCGAGGCCGAGATTTGCCATTCGCTGGTTGAACACGGCTGGCTGTACTCACCTACGGACAGAGGCTACGACCGGGAGCTGGCCCTGTTCCCAGAGGATGTGTTCGGATGGTTGGCCAATACGCAGCCAGATCAGTTGGCAAAGCGCATCAAGCCGGAGCTGGCCGGTGAGGCGGTAGCTCAAGCCCAGCGCGCACTGCTGAACACGTTGGTGAAGACGTTGGGCGCGGATCCGAAAGCTAACGGCGGCACGCTGTCTGTGCTGCGACGGGGTTTCAAGGACCTCAACGCTCAGTTCTCGATGTGTCAGTTCCGGCCCAACACATCCCTGAACGAGACCGTCAGGAAGCGGTATGAAGCGGTGCGGTTGCGGGTGATGCGTCAGGTCCATTACTCCGTGCAGAACAGCAACAGCATCGACCTTGTCTTCTTTGTCAACGGAATCCCTGTGGCCACAGCCGAGTTAAAGACCGACTTCACCCAGAACATCACCGATGCCGTTCTGCAGTACAAGAATCACCGGCACCCGAAAGGCGAACCTCTCCTGCAATTTGGGTCGCGGGCGCTGGTGCATTTCGCGGTGTCCAGTAGCGAGGTGGAGATGACCACCAAGCTGGCGGGAAAGGACACAGTCTTTTTGCCGTTCAATCGGGGTAACCACGGACATGCCGGTAACCCGCCGAACCCGCACGGCTCACCGACGGCTTATCTTTGGCACACGATCTTGCAGCGCGACACCTGGCTGGACGTCCTTGGGCGCTTCATGCACCTACAGGCGGATGAGTACGTCGATCCCTTCTCGGACAAAAAGATCCGCAAACAGACGATGCTGTTCCCGCGCTTCCATCAGTGGGATGCGGTTACCAAGCTAGTTGAGGCGGCCCGCACCCAGGGGCCCGGACACAGGTATCTGATTCAACATTCGGCAGGATCTGGCAAGAGCAACAGCATCTCTTGGTTGGCGCACCGGCTGTCGGTGTTGCACGACGACACCAACAAACCAGTGTTCGACTCGGTCATCGTGATCACCGACCGCAATGTGCTGGATGCCCAGCTGCAGGAGTCGATCCGGCAGATCGACCGCACCCCAGGCGTTGTCGCCCACATCGCCGGGCTGGGCGAAGCCAAGTCCCAGGAGCTGGCCAATGCTCTGAAAAGCGGGACGAAGATCATCATCGTCACGATCCAGACCTTCCCATACGCCCTGGGGCTGATCCGCACACAGGCAGACCTGAAGGGAAAAAACTTCGCGATCGTGGCCGACGAGGCCCACTCATCACAGGCGGGGGAAGCCTCCAAGCGGCTGAAAGCGGCCCTGACGGCCACGGAGCTTGACGATCTCGCCGACGGAGGGACAGTGGACGCCGAGGACGTGTTGGCGGCTGAGATGGCCGCTCGGGCCGAGTCGAAGAACTTATCGTTCTTTGCCTTCACGGCTACCCCGAAGGCTAAGACTCTGGAGCTGTTCGGGCACAAGGGGATCGACGGCACGCCGCACCCGTTTCACCTGTACTCGATGCAGCAGGCCATCGAGGAAGGCTTCATCCTCGACGTACTGAAGAACTACACCCCCTACAAAACGGCTTTCCGACTCACCCACAACGGGCAGACTTACGAATCCGAGGATACGGCCAACGCAGGGACCGTCGCGGTGACCGGTAGCGCCGACGGAGAGTTGGTGGACAAGCGTGCGGCCATCAAGTCGGTAATGAACTGGGTCAAGCTGCACCCCACCAACATTGCCCAAAAAGTGCAGATCATCATCGAGCACTTCCGCGAGAATGTCGGCCCGAGACTGGACGGCAAGGCCAAGGCGATGGTCGTCACGTCCTCACGGAAAGCGGCGGTGCGCTACAAGTTGGCCTTCGACAAGTACGTCGCCGAGAAGGGCTACACCGACGTTGCGGCGTTAGTGGCATTCTCCGGCGAGGTAACCGACCTCGACTCAGCAGTCGAGAACGCGACCGAAACCACAATGAACCCGGGACTCAAAGGCCGGGATATACGTGATGCCTTCGCCACTAACGAGTACAATGTCCTGCTAGTCGCCAACAAATTTCAGACTGGGTTCGACCAACCACTGCTGGTTGCCATGTATGTGGACAAGCGGTTGTCTGGGGTGGCGGCGGTACAGACGCTGTCTCGGTTGAATCGTGTTGCCCCGGGTAAGGATCAGACCTTCGTGCTGGACTTCGCCAACACTGCCGAGGACATCGTGGAGGCATTCGAGCCCTACTACGAAGCAACCACTCTGGCCGACGTCACCGACCCGAATATCGTCCATGAGACGATGAATAAGCTTGATGCTGCTGGCATTTACCAGGAGTCGGAGATCGACGGCCTCGTTGCTGACTACCTGGCCAATAAGGGACACGAGGCGCTTCAGAAGTGGGTAACACCCGCCCGTGATCGCTTCCGCGACCGGCAGCGCCAAGCCGTTGACCGCGACGACAAGCTCGCGCTGGAAGAGCTGCATTTATTCCGCAAAGACGTCGGCACCTTCTTGCGCCAATACGACTTCCTCTCCCAGATTGTGAACTATGAAGACATGTCTCTGGAGAAGCTGTCCGTCTACCTGCGGCACCTCGCGCCTGTGATCGCTGAGGGCCAACTGAACCATGAGATCGACCTATCGACAGTTGGTTTCGACTACATCGCGCAACACAAGCAGGGCACGATCTCCGGAAAGCCTGGGGGTGGTGTGCCGCTACAACCGGCCAAAGACACCGGTACCGGTACCGGCCACGAGCCCGAGATGGTCGCTCTCGATGCGGTCATCGCCCAGATCAACGACCTGTTCTCCGGTGATCACCCGGATTCGAGTGTGCGCAACGTCGTTACCCACATCAAAGACCGACTCGAAGAAAGCGAGACCCTGCAGCAGCAGGCCCAGAACAACTCCCTGGCGCAGTTCTCCGCCAGCCCCGACTTGAACGACGAGTTCGTCGGCGCAGTAATCGGGGCCATGGAGTCCCACAGTGACCTGTCTACTCAGATTCTGAATAGCTCCGAGCTGAAGCAGAAGCTGTTGGGCGAGCTGGTGCCGTTGATCTATAGCCGGTTGAAGACGACCGCGTGAACCTAAATGAGTTGTCTGAAAGGCGGTGAAGGGGATCGACATCGCATGGGGTATCGGCGATGAGGACATAGCGAAGGTCAAGGCGCTGCTCGCTGACCAGGCCGAAAGTCCGCTTGTGCGTTACCGGCGCCGCCGGAACCTTGCCGCTGTCAAAGAACCGGTGAACCGGCAGCAGTTCTGGTCGACGATGATAGGCGCGAGATTGACGTCTCAGCAATTGTCCGGTCCCGAGAGTCCTATCGCCCGGTTCACGCGCACGACACCTTTTCCCTTGGCCTACGAGAGAATGCGTGATCAAGCACACCTCGAAGCAGTTATTTCAAGCGAGATCACGAGAGCGGGAGGTATTCGCTTTGCGAACCGGATCGGCCAGGATCTCGCCGTGAACTTCCGCCGCCTGGAAGGCGGCGAATGGGATGAGGCACTTCGACAGTGCAACCGGCTCTGTTCGCCCGTGTCACATGATATTGAGAGGCAAGTTGCACAATACGTCGATACCTTCTCTGGCTTCGGGCCTAAGCAGTCGCGGAATCTCCTGCAGGGACTCGGTCTCACCCGGTTCGAAATCCCAATTGACAGTCGAGTTACCGCCTGGCTGAACAGATTCGGTTTTCCGATCCGCCTCAGCGCGGTCGCACTCAACGATCCCAACTACTACAACTTTGTCTCTGACGGATTCCAGGCTCTGTGTGCAAGGTGCGATGTCTTCCCATGCATCCTCGACGCAGCGATTTTCGGAGCAAGAGACGCTGGCGGGTGGACAGACGCGAACGTGATTCGGTGACTTCCCCGAACTGCGTTTGACTCCGACCGTGAGCCCGCCGATGCCAGTTGCCCACTCCGGGTCAGGCGGTCGCGATGGTCGTAGGCTTCGGCAACATTCATACGTTGGACCGTAGTTCGACGCACCGACAAGTTAGCCTCGTCCGGGCGAGAGTGGCATCGAGGCGATACAGAGCTAGCCGCCTAGCATCGAGAGTTCCCACCTGACGAAATCGATCGCGATCGCGACGACCTCATCGTCAAGGTCCAGTCCCTCAGCACGGATTGCAGCGCGTTCGACGTCAATCCATACCTGCCAAGACGCAGGCAATCCCACTCGGTTCCGGTCGCCGGAGAAGCAGGGGGAGTCCCCATAAGCGTCGGCGGATCGCTCGGTGGCTTAACAGCTCGGATTATTTGCCGCAAGTCGCCGACTGCGACGTATTACCCGGCTTCCATACTCGACGACGGCGTGGGCGGCAGGATTCACTCGTTAGGGCGCGCCGCTCTGGTCAAGCAGAGTTCCCAGCCCCCCGATCGCTTGGATCCCTCGCCTGAACCGTACATGTTGATCGATCACCCAGTCCATCATTTCGGGCCAATGATCAATGGCATCAACACTTTTGAACTGTGACTGGACGTACACGGCTGCCGCTTTCTTTCCGGGTTTTTCGTCCCAGACAGCCGACTCTCCCAGCGATTCTTCGAACTTATCTTTCAGCGCGTAGAGCGTTTGGAAGCGGCTCAGGTTGACAGCAGGGTCAGGGCTCCTGAAGTAAAGCTGGACCCATAACCCCTGAAGCGTGAATGCGGTCGAATACGCAATCCCACCCGAGCCGGTCGGCAGGTCGTACCACGAATCGGGTGTTGATGCCTTCGCTCTCGTCCACTCGGGCTGCTCGGTGGCAAGTCGGTTAAGGAATTTTTCCCAGAACTCCAAGTAGAGTTTCGAGCGTTCAGTGAGAGAGCCCGCACTCGTGGCTGCCTTGACCTGTTTTCCCCAGTCGTTCGGCTCTGCCACCAGCTTGAAGTTCGGTGCGGCGGCCGAGTCTCCGATCCGGACCACCTCGATCTCCACGCCGAAGAAACGTGTATCGGGGCCCGTATGTTCATTCAGCCAGTCCAGCGCCGCACGGTGCTCGGGGCGGAAGCTGGTGGCGATCCACACGACTGTCCTAGGATCGGTACCGGCTGCATAGGTGAGTATCTGGCCCAGATGTCCGTGGTCGGATTGCTCTAACTGGTTCTCGACAATCACCACGCTGTCGTCGGATAGGTCGCGGCCCATCAGGTCCAAGGAGAAACCGCCGACCGGATGCTCTGCGACGTCTAGTGCGAGATCCATCCCCAGCAAGTCACCGAGAACGTCGACGTTTTGCAGCAACCATGGCGTGAAATCGCGTGCTTCGTGTATCCACACCTGGCGAGGCGGCACCGTAGTTAGACGACCAAGGCTGGGCGTCGTCATCTGGGCCCACCGCGTCGTCTGATCTTGCAGTCTGAGATCAGCCCTTTCATTTCCCTCCCGTCGCTGGCACCACGGCACTCAAGCGGTAATCTTGTCGGCTATAGCTTGGGCAAGCGTTGCGGCGTGGCTTTGCACCGAGGCCAAGGTAATGGTGTATTGACCCGGAGCGGGCTGTGGGCTGCCGCAACTGCGAACGCTGACAACGACATTCGCACGCACAGTCATTACTTGCTGGCAGGCGACGTTCCCGCTCTCCTGACTATTGGCAACCATCGGCACGCTCAACTGATTATTGGCGAACTGCACCGTCCCGAGTTCGAATGTCTTGCCGTTCTCACCGTTTTGACCGACTGTTGACAACCGGACTCGGCCAGTTGCGCAAGATTGCCACTGTGGCTGCGATGAAGTAAGTACCGCTTGTGCCTGCTGCGCTGCCGGATACACCACGACGGTTTGCTCCACATGGTCCGGCCCTGTCGGATACACGTCGTACCCACCGTTCGTTGGAAGTTCCAGGGCTTCGTCGTGCATGGCGGTGAAGCCGGTGCCGTTGAAAATCGCATGTTCGGCCGTGAAAATGACACCCGCGCAAGCTGAGGGTGACACGAGGTTTGAATCGTTCCGCATCCCGTAAGTTGATTGCTTGATCTGGAACAACGGGTCGCTATTTTTGGCCACCAAGGTGTTTATTTCGGCCGGTGTGAGCAGCACCGTATCGATTGCCGACGCCGGAAATGTTCGCCCAGTTGCGGGCGCCGACGGCGTTGCAAGCGATGGCGATGTCGACCCTGCCGCCGCGGTCCGGTCAGACTCGTCGAGCAGGATCGCGCCGTTTACCAATGCCATTTTGAACCAGCGGTCTTCGGTATCTTTCTGCCCGTCGCGCCGGACATACTTGAGTTGGGCTATCACGCTGGTGGCGTCTCGGGGACTGACCGACACGACCGTCACTGATTGGATTGTGGCCCAGAAGTCGAGGTAGTCGCGTAGTCCAGTCTGGTTCTGGCAGTGGGAATCCAGCTTTGCCCAAGCAACCTCGGGGTGTGTTGGGAGGTCTGCGTAATAGGCATTAACGAAGTCGCGCATTCCCTCGAATGTGATCGCTGGCGTGGGCGCTATCGGTGTACCAGTGTTTGGGCTAGCCGACCGGTCGTGTTGTTGCCACGGCCGAACGAAGAACGCAATCGCCAGGAGGAACAGCACCATGACTATCCCAATCGTTATGGGCCACCGCGCCCTTCGGCCACCAACGTCTCTCCCGTCGTATGGGATATAGACCGAGTTGTCCTCGGATGCCGTCGGTGTCTCAGATGTCGTCGGTCGAGTTGCACGGCCGCTGGGTTGCTGTGGACCGCCGCCCCCGTTTTGCTTTGGGTGGAGCGTTCCGCTGGGGCTGACGGCCCATGCCCCGCGCTGTGCCAACGTCAGCGCTTGAGCGAACTCTGTGCAGCTCGAAAAGCGATCTTCGGGCTTCTCTGCTAGCGCGGTTGCCAGAACGGCATCAAAAGCGGTGTGTTCGGTTGGTTTTTCGGCAAGCGAATGTGGGAACAGTTGTGAACCCGTGAGCAGCTCATAGGCGGTCTTGGCCAATGCGTATTGGTCGGCGCGGCCATCGAGTTTTTGGCCCTTCAGCTGCTCAGGCGCCGCGTACGGGACTGTTGCGACGACGAAACCCTTTGCGGTAAGCGAGCGGATCTCCTTGAGGCTGCAAGCGATCCCGAAGTCAGCCAAAAGGATCCGCTGTTCGTCGGTAGTGATCATGATGTTCGCCGGTTTGACGTCGCGGTGCACCAGCCTGCGACTATGTGCATAATCCAACGCACTCGCCACCTCGGTGATGATCTTTGCGACCTGTTGCGGCGGCATGCCACTCGGGAATTTGTCGGTGAGTAGGCGTGCTGCATCGAGACCGTCCACATAATTCATGGAGATCCACAGCTGGCCGTCTTCTTCGTCCCGGTCGTGAACGACAACAATGTTGGGGTGGTCCAGCTCGGAGGCAAGGTCGGCTTCGAGAGCAAAGCGGGCGCGGTAGTCCGCATTGGCAGATACGTCTGCGCTTAGAACCTTGAGTGCAACCAGGCGTCGTAGCCGGGGGTGTTGCGCCAGGTAGACCTCGCCCATACCGCCAGAGCCCAACCGACGCAGGATCCGGTACCCGGCAAATGTCTGACCCACAGCCAGCGGCATGCGCGGAATCTTATTGGTTGGGCGTACCAGTTTTTGCCGGTTTCTCGGCACTGGTCACGGTGCGCCCAGATCACAGTATAGCTTGATTGATATATAGCGTCAGAGTATTATTATGTGGGTGATTGACCTCGCTGAGCTGCGGCGAGCCGCGAAGGTGACCCAGGTGGAGCTGGCTGCTCTCCTAAACACGAGTCAAGGTCAGATCAGCAGAATCGAGCGTCAGTCCGACATGCTCGTTTCCTCTCTGAGCGCGTACCTCACCGCCCTTGGAGTGAAGGCGCAGCTTGTCGTCGAGGTGAATGGCCAGACGATGACGTACGACCTCACAGCACGCAGGAGAGCACGGTGACCACCCAGACCCAGCTCGCCCATAAGAATCACCGCCAGGCTGTCCGCTTCTTCTGGGCCTGCCTGATTGGGGCGACCACCGTCAGTCTCGTCGGCAACGTCACCCATTCGTTGCTGCCGTACATACCGCGCTTAGCCATCCAGATCGGTGCCGCCGCCGTGCCTCCCGTCGCTCTGTTGGCCGCTGTGCATGGCATTGCGCTGGCCGTCCGGGCAGGGGCGTCCGGCAGGTCCTACTGCTGGGCTGTCGGCGCTGTCAGTGCGATAGGTCTGGGTGCGTTCGCCGTGAGTTTCTTGGCGCTGCGCGACCTGATGCAAGTCATTGGATATAGCGGTGCAATTGCGTGGGTGTTTCCTGCGCTTGTCGATACAGGTGTCGCGGTGAGCACAATGATGCTGTTTGCGCTCGGGGACAAACCAGTCCGCAGATCCCGCACCGCGGTTGCGTCGGTCAATACACAAAATCCAACAGCGCAACGTGCAACCCAGCGGGCGAAGGCCCAGCTCACCGGTGTTGCACCGGCCCGGGGATGGGCAGCGACCTCTGCAACTGTGCACCCTCAGGAGGCACACGAGGTGCAGCCTTCGATGCAAAGCAAGACGACACTTGCCGCAAAAGTTGCACCTTTCGATACAGACATTGCGTCGGAGCTGATTGCATCCCGTGCAACCACTCAGCCTGTCGAAACCGTCATCGCCGTGCTGGCTGCACGCCGTGATGGCGCATCGATCAACGCTGCTGCCAAAGCTTCCAGGATCAATTACAGGACCGCGCAACGCATTGTGCAGGCTGCCGAAGAACGCCGACAGCAGCAGCTCGCAATGGTCGGCTAACGCTCCAATCCACAATGGAGCGGTGGCGCTTCCCCCGTGGTTGACCATCGACCAGGTGGCTGAGTACTGCTGCACCGATCGCGCACAGGTCTACTACAAGATGATGCGCGATCTTGAGGTTCGCCGGATCGGTGTGCCTGGAGTGATGCCCTTCGGTCGCGTCATCCGCATCGCCCGTGGGTCGCTGTTACGGCTGACAGGCCAACCCGAAGTGCCTGTGGAGGCGCTTCCTCGCTGGGTGACACTGAAACAAGCAGGTGACTATTACCAGGTCAGCCCCGAGCTGATCCGCAGGATGATTGCCCACGAACAGCTTGATGCCCGCCGGATCGGCAGTTCGAAAGCCATCCGCATCGATCGCGAATCCCTTCTGCAGCTAGGCAACTTCCGGTCATGGACAACGTGAGGCGCCGCTACATCACCATTCAGGAGGCCGCTGACTACCTGCAGATCAGCGATCGGACAGTTCGCCGACTGATCGCCGATGGAGAACTGACTGGCTACCGCATGGGGCGGTCCCGTCGCCTTATCCGGGTGGACCTCAACGAGATCGACGAGCAGCTGATGCGTCCCATCAACGAGCCACCGCGAACACGGAAACGGCGACCATGAGTGATGCCGTCGACAGGCTTGCCCAGGCGTTGCGCGACCTCATCAACCAGGCCGTACACGAAGCGATCGAGCGGGAGCGCCTAACTCCGCCCCCCGCACTAGCGGTTGAACGTCCGAAGCTGTCAGAGCAAGATTTCGATCTGTGCCCATGGTGCAACAAGAAACACATGCGGCACCTGATGCCGATCCACGAAGCCCGGCAGCAGCTGGGCGGAATCAGCCCTACCACGTTCTACGCGCTGGTCAAGGAAGGCGAACTGTCGCTGGTTAAGATCGGCCGCCGCTCCTTCGTCCAGGCGGAAGACCTCGACGACTTCATAAGGAGGAAGCGAAATGACCGCTCCGGTTGAACGTAAGCTGCCCGGCGAACCCGTCGCTCGTGAGGAGCTTGTGCGTGACTACGACGACTGGAAGAGGGAGAACCTCCTTGAGGGGCCAGGGCGGGCTGCCCTATTCGACCTGCTTGTTCCTAGGCCCGAGGAGACGTACCAGTGGCGTGTCGAACTGGACTGCGGCTGCATCCGCGATGCCGTGACGCATGGGGACGACGTCGCCAGCCTCCTCGCGAAATCGGACTCCTACCACTTCAGCATGCAGAAGCCATCGCAGCGGGAGATCGCCGAAGCGACCAAGCAGATGAACGAGGAAATTAGCGAAGATCTCAAAGCGAAACGGGATGGCGATGAGCCACCGATCAGGCCCAAACGCCCCAACATCCGGGGTAGGGACAAGCTCCCACCCGGGCAGTGGTTGTGCCAGTACAACCGCGAGTGCCCCAGGTATCGCTCGCACGGAGGCCCAGTGCGGGACATCGTGGGGTGGGCCAGGCGTCGTGACGACCTCCACACCATGGAGCCGCTGGAGATTGACGGCAGGGTGATCCGACCGGCAAAGGAGTACGCGCTCTGGGACGTGGTGCTTGAGTGCGGCCATTTCCACCAGGAACGCACCGACCCGAAATGGAAGTCCGAAGACGGTATCGGCCACAAGAGGGCATCAAAGAAGTGGCGAGGCCTGGAGGAGATGCTTGAGATGGTCGCGAAAGGCGACCCTGACGAGGAGGAGTACTGGCGGCGGGTGTACGCGGAGAACCACCCCGAGCCCGTGCCCTTCACACGATGCCACACCTGCGCATGTCTTCGTTCCGTTGTGGCCTACGAGCGGGTCGGCTGGCTTGCGCCCAAGCCGAAGCCGATCAAACCAGTCAAGCCAAAGCCGCCACGTCGCCAGACCATCGAGCGGCGGTTACGAAAGCTGGAATCCGAAGCCGCACAACTGCGGGAACAGTTAGAGAACCTCCGCACCGAAGACTGAGGGCTACGACCTACTGGCGCCGACGGTTCCGCGCCCAACATTTGAGCCCATCCCGTCCGCAGTGCGTCCGCAGTAGTCTCGTTTACAGCCGGTTCTGGCCAACTTAGTCGACGTAACAACTTGCAGCTCAGCGCTCATATTCGTCAATAGCCAACGCTGTCGGCAACCACCGTTTATGCCGATATCGTCGTTCGGGACGAAGAGGCCGTGGGTTCGAATCCCGCCACCCCGACCCATGTTGTAACTGATCAAATGCCTATGGTGTTGTGGCGCAAGCGCTTCCACCGCGACGTCAAGCTTTCCCACGATCACCCCATCGGGTGATTACCTGGCCGGCGAAGTCAAGCATCTGGTCGAGGCTGGCGAACAACGTGAAGGCATCCACGATCGCCTCATCAATACC
>Ga0335075_10001732_pt1 | contig 35641 bp, 30 predicted proteins | sample Lox_Sample_24_FD_206723 | JGI IMG/M metagenome (GOLD analysis project Ga0335075, IMG submission 206723) | Soil microbial communities from Loxahatchee National Wildlife Refuge, Florida, United States - Lox_Sample_2.4 | ecosystem: Environmental > Terrestrial > Soil > Wetlands | place: USA...
CCAGCGCCGCCGACTTGTCGGTCTCGGCCTTGATCACCCGCGCCAGCAGCACCCGGAGCGGCCGCAGGAACCCCAGGATGATCATCGTGATCATACAGGCGCACCCAAGCACGATCCATGCGAGGGTGGCATCGAGGAAGAACAGGAACGGCAGCAGCACCGCCAGCGTCATCAGGTCGAGGAAGGTGGCCAGCAGCTTGCCGGTGAGGAATTCCCGCACCCGGTGGATCTGGTTGATCCGGTACATCGTCTCGCCGGCCGGGTGTCGCTCGAAATAGTCAACCGACAGGCGCACCAGCCGGTTGAACACGTGCAGATTGAGCCGCGTATCGATGCGCACCCCGATAGTCAGCACGATCAGCCGGCGCGAGAAGCCCAGCAACGTCTCATACAGAATGAAGATCGCCACCAGCACGGCGAGCATCGTGAGGGTCGCGTAACCACGGTGCTGCAGCACCCGATCCACCACCACCATCATCATCAGCGGCGGAAAGATCGCCAGACAGCTCATGGTCAGCGAGGCGATGCCGATATCGCGCAACGACTTCTTCTCGGTCATCACCAGTCCGGCGAGCCAGCGCAACGAAAACGGCGCCTCCGCCTCCGTCTGGCCCCGGCTGGCGCGAAGCAGCACGGCTTCGCCGGACCACACCTGGGCGAGCCGCAACTCGTCCACCGGCACCGCAGCCTGGCCTTCCGGCGCCATCGGGTCGCGAATAAATACGACCTTGTGCTCGGTGTTGGCGGCGACCACGAGGCCGGCGCTGCCGTCGTCGAACAGCAGCACCACAGGGCCGCCGTTGTGGAAGCGCATCAGGTGCCGCCAGCGCAGCCGCAGCGCGCGCGACCACAGGCCGGAGTTGGTTGCCCAGGCCGACAGCGACGGCGCGGTCGGCACCGCCGCTCCTTCGACATTACGGAACTCGGTCGGATCGAGTTCCATCCCGTAATAGCGGGCCGCCATCACCATGGCTTGCAGGCGCGCTGGCAGCCCGTCGGCGGACCGTTCGTGGGAGACGGCGATCCCCGCCGGAACGTCCCCATCCGGGTTGGCCGGGCCGTCTACCTGGCCCACAGGACCCAAGCCGGTCTCGTTCGTTAGATCCACGCGCAGTTCCCTTCAGCGGCGCTCCGGACGGGTCGGCGAGGTGTCCTGCCGGCAGGGGCCGGCGTCTCGTCGGATCGGGGCTGCACCGTCAGGCCACGATAACTATGCTACCGATTGACAACGAAAAGCAAACGAACGCACAGGCACACTCCGCTCGTCTCCGTAGCGCTCGAAGATGTGATTTTATGACATAGTGGGGGCTTCGGAGGGAAGCGGTTTCGCCTATGGCGAGCGCCTGATCCCCACCGGGACGATGGTATTTGGGACGCAGAGCATGCCACCCATTGACGACACGGTCGGAGCCTTCATTCCCGGGCGGCGGTCGGCCCTCGAGGCGCTCGGCACCGGGCGACTGTCCGGGCTGGAGTTTGCCGCGAAGGACCTGTTCGACGTGGCCGGCGGCATCACCACCTACGGCAACCCGGACTGGGCGCGCACCCACAAGCCGGCGCGCAGCACCGCGCCGGTGATCCTGACCCTGCTGCAAGCCGGCGCCCGGCTCGTCGGCAAGACGAAGACGATGGAACTGGCCTACGGGCTGACCGGGGAGAACATCTGGCACGGCACCCCGCGCAATCCGAGCGCACCGGACCGCTTTCCGGGCGGGTCGAGTTGTGGCTCGGCGGCGGCGGTGGCGGCCGGGCTGGTCGATTTCGCCCTCGGCTCGGACACCGGGGGTTCGGTGCGCATCCCTGCCAGCTATTGCGGTGTGTTCGGCATTCGCCCGAGTTTCGGCGCCATCAGCCTGGCGGGCGCGCGCCCGTTGGCGCCGAGCTTCGATACGGTCGGCTGGTTCGCCCGCGACGCCTCGCTGCTTGCCACCGTCGGTGAAGTGCTGCTGCCCGGGGATCGACCGAGCGTCAACGGGCCGCTGCTGCGGGTGGAGGAAGCCTGGGTGAATGCCCAGCCCGAGGTGGCCGAGGTGCTGCGCCCGCAGCTTGAGCGGCTCGAGCAGGTCCGCGGCCGTGCCGTCGGCGTACGGCTGGCGCCCGAGGGCATCGACAGCTTCTATGACCATTTCCGTGTCGTGCAGGCCGAGGAAGCGTGGGCCGTGCTGGGCGACTGGGTCGAGATGACACAGCCGCGGCTCGGACCGGGAGTGACCGAGCGCGTTGCTGCCGCACGCGTCATCGAGCCGGCTGTGGTAGCACCGGGACGGGCCTTCCGCCGCGTGCTGCAGGCACGCGTCCGGCCGTTGCTCGCCGGGGGTGCTGTGCTGGTTTATCCGACCAGTCCGTGTCCGGCGCCCCTGCTGACCGCGTCGGTTGCGGAACAGGAGGCGATCCGTCAGGCGACCGTCGGCGTGACGGCCATTGCAAGTCTGTGCGGCCTGCCGGAAGTGTCGCTTCCCGCCGCGACGGTCAGGGGTGCCCCGGTCGGGCTGTCCTTTGTCGCCGCCGCCGGCCGCGACTCCGGGTTGCTCGCCTTCGCCCGCGAGGCAGCCGGCATGCTCGGCCTGCCCACGTGACCAGCCAACGGAATGTTCCCCCCATGCAGATCCGACCAGCCACCGATGCCGACCTTCCCGAGATTCAGTCGATCTATGCCCACCACGTGCTGACCGGCACCGGCACCTTCGAAGAAGAGCCGCCGTCGGTCGAAGAGATGCAGGAGCGGTTCGAGAAAGTGCGCAGCCGGGGCTGGGACTGGCTGGTCGCGGCCGATGCGAGCGGCGTGCTGGGCTTCGCCTATTACACGCAGTTCCGCGATCGCTCCGCGTATCGCTTCACGGTGGAGGACAGCATTTACGTCCGGGAGGATGTGCGGGGTCAGGGCGTGGGCAAGGCGCTGGTGGTCCGGCTGATCGAGCACGCCACCGCGCAGGGCTTCCGCCAGATGGTGGCGGTGATCGGGGATTCCGAGAATGTCGGGTCGATCGGGGTGCATGCGACGCTGGGTTTCCAGATGGCCGGCACGTTGCGCGCCGCGGGGGTCAAGTTCGGCCGCTGGCTGGACGTGGTGACGATGCAGCGCCCGCTCGGCCGCGGCAGCGACGATGTGCCTGTCGGTGATCGGTAGCCAATAATCAGGGCGAGGTTGCATAAGCCGTAGGGCGGGCGCAGTCCGCCATCGGTACGACGCTGAACTGCATTGCTGACGCCGACCCACGCGCAACGTACCGCGCCGCCGGCGGCGGTCGAGGGCCATCCGGAACCCGATGCAACTATCTCGGTTTCGCCGGCAGCCGCCTTTCCCCCCGGACCCTCACCCGCCGCGCGTAGCGCGACGACCTCTCCCGCAAGGCGGGAGAGGTGTAGGTGCGGCCCTACCTGGCCGCGGCTAACGCGCGCCGATCTCCACCGGCTGGCGCCCGGCGTTCGCCGATTGCAGCCGCCGCTCGGCGATCTGTGCCTTCATCGCCTTCTGCAGCTTCTCGAAGGCGCGCACCTCGATCTGGCGCACCCGCTCGCGGGAGATGCCGTATTGCTGCGACAGGTCTTCCAGCGTGGTCGGGTTGTCCTTCAGCCGGCGCTCGATCAGGATGTGCCGCTCGCGCTCGTTCAACGTTTTGAGCGCCGAGGACAGCAGCGCCTTGCGGCCGCTGAGTTCCTCGCGGTCGGCGATCGTGCTCTCCTGGCTTTCCGTCTCATCGACCAGCCAGTCCTGCCACTCGCCCTCGCTGTCGGAGCGCACGGGGGCGTTCAGGCTGTGGTCGGGTGCCGCCAGCCGGCGGTTCATGCTGATCACGTCCTGCTCGGGCACGTCGAGCATGCGGGCGATCTTGGCCACCTGCTCGGGCTTCAGGTCGCCGTCCTCGATCGCCTGCATCTGGCCCTTGAGCCGGCGCAGGTTGAAGAACAGCTTCTTCTGGGCGGCGGTAGTGCCCATCTTCACCAGCGACCAGGAGTGCAGGATGTATTCCTGGATGGCAGCCCGGATCCACCACATCGCATAGGTGGCGAGGCGGAAGCCGCGGTCCGGATCGAACCGCTTCACCGCCTGCATCATCCCGACATTGCCCTCGCTGATCAGTTCGCCGACGGGCAGGCCATAGCCGCGATAGCCCATGGCGATTTTCGCCACGAGGCGCAAATGTGATGTGACAAGCTTGTGGGCAGCTTCCATATCCGCTTCGTCACGCCACCGACGGGCGAGCGTAAGCTCTTCCTCGGGCGATAGCATTGGGAACTTGCGGATCTCCTGGAGGTACCGCGAGAGGTTGCCCTCGGGCGCGATATTAAGGACGGCAGAGGCCACGTTCGGCTCCTTTCGTCTGGGCGGCGGTGTCTCCTACCCAACATGGCATAGGGCATTGACGCCGCGGACTGAATATCAGTCCACACAGTGGCAAGGATGTGACGTCCCGGTTGCTGGCCCCGCCACCGCGGCGGCCTGGAACCGGATCGCTCGCCGAAACCTCGGCGAATCGAGGCGGCCCAGCCGACACGCTTCGATGTGGGTCTTATACAGGACTCCGCTAGTCCTGTCAACAATGTTGACCTATTGGGTCAGGATTGTGGCCCCCGCATGTCACGATCGAGCGATGCGATCAGTCCGGTCATGTCCGCCGGCGGCGGGGTCTCGAACGCAAGCCGCTCCCCCGTCTCCGGATGGGCGAAGGCAAGCCGGGCCGCGTGGAGGGCCTGCCGCGGGAAGTCGAGCAGCTCCGTCCGCAGCGGTTCCGGGATCAGCCGTGCCGATTGAGGCACCCGTCGCAGATAGAGCGGATCACCGACGATCGGATGGCCACGACTGCTCACATGCACTCTTATCTGGTGCGTCCGGCCGGTCGCCAGCCGGCATTCCAGCAATGCGACCGCCGCATGCCAGGAGCGGCTGGTGCGATAGCGGGTGAGCGCCGCCTTCCCTCCGCCATGCCGGCGCACCGTCATGCGCTTGCGATCACGCGGATCGCGGCCAATCGCGCCTTCGATCTCGCCCTGCGCCGGGCTGGGCAGCCCCCAGGCCAATGCAAGATAGGCGCGGTCGAGGTCGCGTGCGGCAAAGGCCGCCGTCAGGCCGAGCATCGCCAGCTCGGTCTTCGCCACCACCATGACGCCGGAGGTGTCCTTGTCGAGGCGATGGACGATCCCCGGCCGATGCTCCCCGCCGATCCGAAGCTGCTTGCCGCAATGGGCAATGAGCGCGTTCACCAGCGTTCCGTCCTCATTGCCCGGTGCCGGATGCACCACCAGCCCGGGCGGCTTGTCGAGCACGATCAGATGGGGATCTTCGTAGAGGATCGGGAACGGAATCGGCTGCGGCAACGGTCGCGCCGCGCGCGGCGCCGGAAGGTTGACCGTGTACGCCGCACCGGCGCGCACCGGCTCGGCCGGCTGCCCGAGCGGGGCGCCGTCGCGGCGCACCTGGCCGGATTCGATCAGCGACTTGACGCGCGCCCGGGAGATCGTGCCGATGCGCGCCGCGAGGAACCGGTCCACGCGTTCGCCCTCGGCCTCCTTGCCGGCAAGGATGCGAAGCGAGCCGGAGAGCGGTTCAGGATCGGACACAGCCGGCGGATAACGCGGATCGGGACCGCGCGCGAGGGAGGGTGGGACATGCGCGTTCTGACCGCGTTGACCGTCGCCATGGGCGTGCTGATCCTGCTTGGCACGACCGTGCTTGTCGTGACGATCGTCAAACGGTCCGCCGCGCCCGGAAGTGCCCCTGGTGCGGCGCTGGTGCTGGATGAGCCCGCGGGCACGAAAATCGCCGGCCTGACCGCCGTGGCCGACCGGTTGGCCATCGAGTTGCAGGGCGGCGGCGCGGATCGCGTGGTGCTGGTCGATCCACGTTCGGGGAAGATCGTCGGGCGAATCGGATTGGGTCGCTGATTGCCGCTTTGCTTGACACCACCGGTGTGCGGCAGCATTTTCCGCCGCCTGCGGCGCCGGATGGGGCTGTAGCTCAGCTGGGAGAGCGCCTCGTTCGCAATGAGGAGGTCAGGGGTTCGATCCCCCTCAGCTCCACCATCCGAGCATCCACCAGATTGGTTTCGTTCAGCCACAGGATGGCGACAGCGCAAGATGCCATTCACCAACGCGGCTGTTTGGCAACCGCCTGGAGGCCCCTCGATGGCGGTGGGCGCGACGCCCTGCGTCGCCGCGCCCACGCCCGCGGTCAGGTATCGGGTCGACGAGGCTCGGGTTCTTGCGCCTTACGGCGCCCCGGTGACTAGCCTCGTACTGGCGGAGCCGGAGCCGGAGCCGGAGCTGGCGGCGGCGGGGGGGGCGCGGCCTCGACCGGTGCCGGCGGCGGGGGGGGCTGCTGCTGGGAACACGCCGCGACGAGCGCCAGGGGAACCACGACGGCGACCATTGCCGCTGTACGGAACACCCGGTGGCGGGCCACTGTTTCGGAAAGGTCGAACATCCGTTCCTCCCTGGTTGAAACGCTCGCAGATAAGCTTAATCTCAACGCGATTTTGCGCAAAGAGTCAAAACGACAGGTTGAGTGGGTCGGCAAAGGTCAAGGAGTGGTACTCGTTCGCACGGCGCGGCACAAGGTCGGCATTGGCCGCCAAACGCCATTGACTTCCGCACCTCCAACTCAACTGTCCCGACGCGCGACGATTGCGGGCGGCATGATTGCCCTCGCCGCAGCATGTGCGCTTGGCGCGTGCGCCGACGACGATCCGGAGCCCGAGTCACTGTCCGTGCCGGCCCCAGATTCCGACACAGAACTTGGCAAACTGCTCGACGACGCGCCTGAGTTGGTCATCGCGGGTGAACCGCTAAATGCCGGGTTGCTGCGGCGCTTTTACGCGCGCCACGACTTCGAGCCGATATGGACGACCCGGCAAGCGCAGGCGAATTCACTGGCGAATGCCGTGTGGCGTGCCGGCGATCAGGGTCTCGCCCCTGAGCTGTTTCACGCGAACCTACTGTGGCAGACGGCGACATTGCCGCCGCTTGATCACGAACTGTTGCTGTCGGACGCCTTCCTGTCGTACGCCGACGCGCTGGCCCGCGGCGCCGTGCCGGTTGAGCGCCGAGGAGATGACGAGACCCTGACGCCGGGGCCGATCGATGTGGCTGCCGTGCTCGACGCCGCCATCGGCAGCCCCGATCCGGCGGCAGTGATCGAGGCGCTGGCACCGACGACGCCGACCTACCGGGTGCTGCGCCAGGCTTTGCAGAAGTACCGCTCGGGCAACCCGCCCGGCGGCAAAGCCACGATGAACCGCCTGCTCGAGATCGAGGTGAACCTTGAACGCCAACGCTGGCTGCCGCGGCGGCTGCCGGCGGACCGCGTCTGGGTCAACGTTGCCGACGAACGAGTGGTACTTTATCGCGCCGATCAGGCGGTTTTTTCGACGCGGGTTATTGTCGGCGAAGATGTCAAGCGCAATCAGAGCCCGGAGTTCCGAGCCACGATCGAGGGAGTTGAGTTCAACCCTCCATGGAACATCCCGAGCGACATCGTTGCACGGGAGATCATGCCGGAGATCAGGCGCGACCCGGATTATTTGAAGCGGAATGACATGGTCATGCTGCCCGATGGCGGGGTGGAGCAGCTTGCCGGACCCGATGCGGGGCTCGGACAGCTCATGTTTTACATGCCGAATCGGTTCGACGTTTACCTGCACGACACCCCGGATAAATATCTGTTCAACCGCGACGACCGCCGCATCAGCCATGGATGCATCCGGGTGCAGGAGCCGCGCGAATTGGCCGCGCTGCTGATGCAGAAGCCGATCGACACGATCAATCAAGCGATCGTGATGGGCGGCACCACCCTGAGCAATCTGTCACCGCCCGTGCCGGTATTCGTGGTCTACCAGACCGCGTTTGTGGATACCGACGGCACGTTGCAATTTCGCCCGGATTTCTACCAGCGCGACGCCGAGATCTGGCAGCAACTGCATAGACGCAGTCAAGGGCGAAATCGCGTGGCGCAGGCGAACACTCCCAATGCCACATGACCAGAGCCGCAAAGCCGACAGACCGGCTCTGGGTGGGGACGCGTCGCTCGGGCGCTGAAGGAAGCCGTGCGGCCGTGCCAATCGGGGCTGTTCCTTACAGGCCAGTGCAGCGAGCCGTTTACTTTGCCGGGTGGCGTGGGGTGGACGAAGTCCGCTGGCGGACTGCGTCCGCCCTACGACGCTGCACAGCGTGGCGACCGCAGGGTAGTGACGAAATTTGTAAGTCTCAAAACCAAGATGATCGCGGTCGACCATTTGGGTCCATGCGACTTCGTGGGCCGCGCCGGCTATTCGATCATAACATGGGTACGCGTAACATGCGCCGCCCTTCCGCCGCTGTGGAGCTGACCTACAGCAATAGCGCCTCCGAGCACCAGGACGACGCAGACAGCGAACCGCGTGAGGCTCATCGCGAGCGGCCGCCGCTTGCGGCGGGGCGGCTCATCGTACCAGTATTTCTCGAACCAGCTCTTGTCCACCAGGAATGGAAGCATCGCTGTCCCTCCCCGCGGCGTGCCTCCGCGAGAGTGAAGTCGCGCCCGCATGGACGCTTATGCGAGAAGGGTGCGCCGGCCGCTGTGAGATAGCTCACACGCGGAGGATTTCTTGAACGCGCTCAGCTTCGCCCAGCGTGCGGATCGCGCAAGCCGGCGCCAGCAAAGGTCGATGCACGCCAGGTCATTCTTTCCGCAGTTTGATATTATCCACCCAGCGTCGTTGTATATTATTGCTGGGCCGAATGTCCGCCCGCCATCAGTGGCCCCAATACCCCCTCGACGCCGGCGATCAGAATCTGCACCCCAATGCACAGCAAAAGGAAAGCGAACAGCCGCGTGACAGTCCGCGTCCCGGTCGGTCCAAGCATGTGGGCAATCCGATCACCCAACCGGTAGGCCACCCAGATCACCGCGGCATTGCCCACCGCCGCCGCGCTCAGACCGGCGAAAAAATGCAGCGAGCCGGATAACGCCAGCGGATGCTCGGCGCCGAGCGCCACCGACACGGCAATGGTGCCCGGCCCCGTGGTGAACGGGATCGTCAGCGGAAACAGCGCGACATCATCTGCTCCCTCGATTGGAGCTGCCTGCTCCTGCTTCTGCGCCTCACGCTGTTCCGGGGTGTTCAGCAGGTGCCAGGCGGCGGCCGCCACCACTGCGCCGCCGCCGATGCGCAGCGCTTCCAGGCTGATGCCGAAGAATGCCAGGATGAACGACCCAGCCCACAGCGCCACCACCATCACCAGCAAGGAATAAACCGCAACCAGCTTGGCCAGCCGCTCGCGTTCGCGCTCCGCCCGACCCTCGGTCACCTCGAAGAAGATGAAGGCGCCAGTCAGCGGGTTGATGATCGAAAACAGCGCCGGGAAGCCAAGCAGGAACGCTTGTGCCGCGGCGCCGCCCACATCAACTCAGCACTTGCGCGGGAGAAGCATGAAATTGGTCATCTTCGCGTCCATCACGAAGTCGCCGAAGTCCATCTTCAGGTCGTCGGCGACACCGTTGTCCCAATAGCGCATCGCCACTTCGTAATCCGGCGTCATGCTGTCGGAATCCATGCCGAAGAAGGCGATGTGCACGCGCGTGCTGGGCAAGGCAGCCAAAGTTGGCCAGCTCGACGCCTGGGGCTTCTTCCAGTTGATGACGACGATCGAGCTGTCCTCGGCGCCGGTGTCGTCGGTGCCGTCGAACAGCGGCAGATTGAGGTGCTTGCGGTTCGCTTCGGCCGCGGCGATCACCGCCGCGGTATGTGCCATCGGGAACAGCGTGCCGGGGGGCAGCTTCTTGGTCATCACCTCGGGCGTGGTGTAGTGCGCCACGCCCGGCCCGCCCGGCCGATCGAGCTTGGCATCGCCGTCCGTCTGGCTGGTCACCGCACTATCGGTGGTTTGCCGGACATGGAAACGGAACCGCAGCCCATCCTTCGATTCCCAGGTGGCATAGTCGGAGACCATGTGGATGTTCTGGCCGTCGGTGTTGGTGATCGTCATATCGAGTCGCTGCCGCACCGCCCAGCCGTCGCAGGCATCGATCACCTCGTAGCCCATGGTGCCGGTGGCGCCGACCACGTCGCCGCTGCGCGCCTGGTCGAGAGTCATCTTGTACAGCGCGCGGTGCGCCGCCAGATGGATCGCCGCCTCGGCCGGGAGCGGCGGAGCCGGGATCGTGGGGGCGGCCGCCGTCGGGACGGCGATCAGCAGGACGAGCGAGGCCGCCAGGGCGGCAAAACGACGCATGGACATAGTTCTCCGTATCGGGCTCAGCAGCACTGTAGAGGGTATCTCGGGTTGCCGGAATGCACTGAAATCCATCGCCGGTAGTTCGCGTCGTCGTCGGGCCTGGACACCGATCCATGTCGTGGATTTCCGGCCAAGCCCGATGCCGAAAACCGGACCACCGTCAACAGGCGAAGCGGCAAGGTGACTATAAGCTTCATCGGCGGCACCAACCGGGCGGCGCAGCTCGCCCGCCGCGTGCCGATATGGCGCGACTCGACCTGTACGCGTTGGATCAAGGGAGGGACTTCGCCGTCGGGGCGAGCCGAGCGTGCCGGAGTAAGCGGGATGGGGCGGTGAGCGAGACGGCGTCCGACCGGCAGCTCGATCTGTTCGCCGCTGCCGGGGATCGGGCGGATGTCGCGCCGGCGCTGCCCGCAGCGCCGGCGCGACGTGCGCCGCCGGCGGAATTGGGCGACGATGCCCTGCTTGAGCAGATCCGGCGAGCATCGATCGCCGACTGCCATGTCTTGGCGACGGAGGCAGGTCGGCGGCGACTGAGCGCCGCCATCCCCGTTCTGGAGGATCTGTGCCGCCGTTTCAGGGGCTTCGGTTTACGCCGGGCGATTCCCGAGCAACTCGCCGCGCTGGAAGGCCTGGCGTTGATCGGCGGCATCGCAGCGGCCCGGACGGTCGCGCGGATGATCACCGAACATGTGATGCAAGGACCAGGGCTGGCGGTTGCGGCCGAAGCGGCCGTGCGCCTGGGTGTCCGCCTGCCGCCGGAGTGCGCCCTGGCGCTGCTGCGCGATCCGGAGCCCAGGGTCCGGGCTGCGGCCTGCCGCTGCGCCCGATCCAGCCCGGATGTCGCCACGGTGATGATCGAACTCCTGGGAGACCTGCACGTCGAAGTCTCGCGAGCGGCGGCTTGCGCTCTTGGTCGAGTGGGAAGACCCGAGGCACGCCCGATTCTGCTGCGGCTGCTCTGCCAGGACCCATCGGCGGAGATCATCGATGCCGCGGCCTCCCTCGGCGACGAGGAATGTCTGGCCCTGCTCGGGCGAATCGGGCGGGCACGGCCGGATCTCGCCGATGCCGCGCTGGCGGCGCTGGGCGACATCGAGGAGCCTCGCGCAACCGCCATCGCCGAGTCGGTCCGCCGGTCGTGGTCGTCGTACCCTCACCTGCCACGCTAAACCTAGGGGCTGGTCCGCATCCCCCCTGCCTCTCTCGGGGCCAGCCGCGTTTGATCGCGGCCGCGTCCCCCGTCGGCTTCAAGTCGGTGCCCCCTACGCCTAGGATGTGGTCATGGAGAACGTAACCCTGCCGCCGGAGCTGGAACGCTTTGCGACTGAGGCGGTCGCTGCTGGCCGCTATCGCGATCTGTCCGACGTGCTTGCCGCCGGTGTGAAGCTGCTGCAGCAAGCCGAGGCAGAGGTGGCGGCGTTCGTCGATTCCCTCGAGGCCGCCCGCGCGGAAGCCGACCGCGACGGCTGGCATAGTCTCGACGAAGTCCTGGCCGACGCGGATCGTATTATCGCTGCGAAACGCGACGCCGCTTGACGCATTCGGCCCGACTATCCGGTGCAGCGCGGCGGGAATTCGCCAAGGCACTGCGGGACATGGAACACCCGGCCGTGGCAGAGCGGCTGAAACACGCCGTCGCAGACGCTGCAAGACGGATCGGACAGAATCGCTTCTGGGGAGCATCCGGCCGCACCTTCCGCCGACGTACCGTTTCTGGTCCCTAACCCGCTTTGGTTATGTGCTGGTTTATGACCCGCACACGGATCCCGTGGAAATCCTGCGCTTCGTGCACACTAGGCGCGACCTCCCGCGCGTGCTGGCGGATCTGCGCGACACTGCCAAGACCTGATGGCGACCGATCACGACACGTCCGGCCCCGCGAAATTCGCCATCGGCCCACCTCTCCCGCAGCGCGTGGACGGGGGTGCTTATCTCTTGCGCCGCCTCGAATGATGTCCCGTGAGCGAAACCCTCAGCACATGATGCAGATGATAATGGTGATACCCGGCTGCTGGAGCCGGTCCGGGCAACTCGGCCACCTCGTCGTCGCGTTCGGCGAGCGTCCGCAGGTCGCGCGGCGCGGGGTTCAGGGCCAGCGCCGGCTCCGGCGGCGCGGTCGAGGCCAGCATCGTGCCGGTATCCTCCTCGTCGTAGATGAACCCATAGGTGGGATAGACCGCGCCGAAATCGTCCCCATCGCCGAGTTCGACACGCACCGCGCTCCAGTCGTTTTCCTCCGAAACATCGACCACCGTGACGCCGCGGCTTATTGCGCCCCGGCTTGCCCAGTTGGCCTGGTCGACTTCGATCTCGCGCGGATTGATGATCCGGGCGACCACCGCGACGTGGCCGAGCCGCATTCGCGGATTGGAACGGAACGCCAACACACTATCGAGCTGAGGCACACTGCCGCGTGCATAAACGCCGGCGGCATTGCCCCACCACTCCCAGGCATTGCCCGGCAGGTCGATGCCCGACTCCTCGCGGGCAAACGGCACGCAGGAGATGCCGTGCCAGACCGCTCGGTACAGGTGCCCGGCGCGCGCGGATGCCACGCGGCGGCCGCGGTGATGGTGGGCTGCAATGGCAGGAGGCGCGGCAACCAGGGTACTGAGGCTCAGCAGGGACAAAATAATGACGCTCCTGCAACCGGTTGCCCGTGCTTGCATCCGCTTCGCCCCTTTCGGCCCCAGACCTGTGGTCCGGTAACCTCAGGGTTGCAGCGATGACAACCCGGAAAGATGCGCCGCAAGGGCTTGGATATGCAGTTTTCACAACATCCCCTGTGGATAACATCTGTGATGCCGAATATTCTCCTATTTAATCACCTCTGAGTGAGGCACGCTGGCACCGGCCGAATCGGCGGACCGATACGGGACAGTCCCGACTGAGACGGTTACTTGCAGGCCGTCACCATGATCTCGACCAGCAGCCGCGGATCGGCGAGGTCGGCTTGCACGCACGCGCGTGCCGGCGCACCCCCGGCCGGCAGCCAGGCGGTCCAGACCTCGTTCATTGCCTCGCGGTCGCGGATGTCCTTGACCCAGATGTGAGCCGAAAGCAGTCGGGTCTTGTCGGTGCCGTGCGTCTCCAGGATCTGGTCGATCTGCTCCAGCACTTCGGCGGTCTGGCCCTTGATGTCCTTGCTGCCGTCGCGGGCAGTGCAGCCTTGCAGATAGACGAAGCCGTGGTACTCGACAGCCTTGGACAGGATCTTGTTGGGCTCGGTGCGGACGATCTTGGTCATCTTCATCTCCTGCTTGGTTGCGCCGGTGAGTCGTGGCGGGTTCTACGGCCCGCCCCCCAGGCCGGCAAGGCGGAAGGGGCCATGACCCTGCGTCCTGCCTGGCATCCCGAGAGCCTGGCTGCCCGGCTGCCCTTTCTGCGCCGACGCGCCGCTCTGACCGCCGCCACGCGCGCGTTCTTTGCCGCACGCGGCTACACCGAGGTGGAGACTCCTTACGCGGTCGTCGCGCCTGGGGAGGAGGTGCATCTGCGCGCCTTCCGCACCGTCCGCGAGCATCCCGACGGGCGAACCGAGCCGCTCTGGCTGCACACCAGTCCGGAATTCGCCATGAAGCGCCTGCTGGTCGGAGGCAGCGGGCCGATCTTCCAGCTCGCCAGGGTCTGGCGGAACGGCGAGGGGAGTGCACTCCATTCGCCCGAATTCACCATGCTGGAATGGTATCGGCCCGGTGCGGATCTCGCCGGCCTGATGGACGAGACCGAGGCGTTCCTGCGCGCCGTGCTCCCGCCTGTGGTGAGCTGCCGCGGCGTGCAGACGTCGCTCGACCGGTTCGAACGCATGAGCGTCGCCGACGCTTTCGCCCGGTATGTTGGCGCCGACGTGCTTGCCACGGCCGGCGACGCCCCGGCTTTGGCTGCGGCTGCCGGGGTGCGGCTGCGTCCGGATGAGAACTGGGAGGACTTGTTCTTCCGCTTGCTGCTGGAGCGGGTGGAGCCGCGAATCGGTCGCGACCGCCCGACCTGCCTGACGCACTGGCCGGCGGCGCAGGCAGCGTTGGCCCGGCGCGATCCGGCGGACCCGCGTGTGGCGGAGCGGTTCGAGATCTATGTGTGCGGGATCGAGTTGGCCAATGCCTTCGTCGAGCTGACCGATGCCGCCGAGCAGCGCGCGCGCTTCGTGGCGGATCGCGCCCGCCGGCACGCCGCGTCCGGGCCGGACTGGCCGATGGACGAGGATTTCCTGGCGGCGCTGGAGCATGGGATGCCGCCGGCCGCGGGGCCCGCGCTCGGCTTCGACCGCCTGGCGATGATTGCCGCCGGAGCCGATCGGATCGGTCAGGTGCTGTGGTTGCCGTCGCCGGACCTGGCGTAAGGCGTGTGAAGCGGTCCTCGATCGTACCTCTGGCAATTGCATCGTGCCGGCGCAGGTGCCGGGCAAACAACGGACTGGGGCGCGCATGGAGGCCGATCCGAGGCTGCGCGATGCGTTCCCGGGCGGCATTCCGGCCGGGCACCGCGGCCAGCCCGACGACATGTTGGTGCTGCTGGCGTCGGATGCGGCGGGCTGCCGGGGCCGATCATGGAGAGGTATGGGCGAAGCGGTAATATCGGCCGCGGACCTGCTGTCTCCCTCTCACCTGAGGACGTTGCCATGCTCGAACCTGAACGCCTCGATCGGCGCCGCACGGCACTGGTCGCTTACGACGTCTGTCGGCGTGCGCTGACACCGTCGGATCCCTCGCGGAGGGTCGCGATGCGCCCCGTGCTGGATGCCTGGGTGCGGATGATCGCGATCGCACGGGCGGCTGGCGTGCCGGTGATCTACACGACGCCGGTCAGCCGCGCCGATGGCGCCGATGTCGTTATGCTGCCGACCGATCTTTCGACGGAGACCGGCGTGCCGCCGCTTACCAACGCGACCGAGGGAACCGTCGAGGCCGGCTTCCCGGACGAGATCGCGCCGCGGCCGGAGGATTACATGTTTCTCAAGCGCCGGCCGAGTGCGTTCTATGGGACGGGCGTCGCCGAGCTGCTGCACATGCTGCGGCGCGACACCATCGTCATCGGTGGGGGTGCTACCAATCGCGGCGTCGAGACAAGCGTGCGCGAGGCGTTCAATCTCGACATTGCGTGTGTGGTCGTGCGCGAGTGCTGCTGGGGGAGCGACGCGGCGGCGCATGCCTACAGCCTGGACAAGGCGATGAAGATGTACGCGCGGATCCGATCTCTGGACCAGGTCACGGCGATGCTGGGGGAGTGAGGATGCTGCCGGTGACGGGTTGCCGGCGCCCCGCATGGGGCAACATGGGTTAAGCAGTGACGCTGATTCTGATCCGGACCTTATTAACGACGTCTCAGCACGCGTGTGCTTTCCGCGCGGCGGCATCCCGAAGCGGAACCGCGCCAATGCCGACGTTGATTGACATCCAGACGCTGCACGTCATCGAGGGAAGACTGCCCCGCCGTGCGCTTACCCTTGTGCGTGCGTAGGCGCGGGTACACCATGCCGAATTAATGGAGGACTGGAACCTATGCCGGCAGAGGCATCGATGGGCTCAAGGGCATTGTCGATCTTTCCGCGCTGATTGCGTCGCCGAACGCAGGGGTATTCGCGCGCCTGCGGGACCGGAGCTTGTTCGAGCAGGTCCGGGTCGAAATGGGAGCCGTCGTCTGGCCCGGCGGCCTGGATCTCGCCCCCGATGCCATGCACGCCGATTCAGCCACAACAACATCCGCCTTGAAACCATCACCGACCCGCTCGATTGCCAGTCCGATGACCTGTTTGATCAATGGCTCCGCCAGAAGCGTGCGATACTCCGTGTTCCCCGTGGTCCTCCGCGCTTCCTCCGTGCGAATCAAAAATAAATCGCCGACGCACCGGCCGTGGACGGGAGGCACCGGGTGCGGCGTGCCGCTGGCTCGACACATGCCGTGCGATCGTGCGAGCCGTTGCATTTTGATTCGCACGGAGGAAGCGCGGAGGACCACGGGGAACACGGAGGGGGATGCTCGCACGGCCTGCGGCTGGTGCCCTGCACCGAGGGTCTGATCCGGTTGATCGTCTGGGCATGGCACTGCGCCGACGCGTGACAAGCCAGCTCCCGCCGCTTCAGCACCTTGAACGCGCCGTCCACGCCGTAATCATGTACGTCGGCTGAGAAAGCCACCCCTAGCTTTTCCCGGAGGCGACATGGACTACTCCTATAACCTCGGCCCCTATTCCAGGGCGGTGACCACCACCTCGGCTGACGCCCAGCGCTGGTTCGACCGTGGCCTCAACTGGTGCTTCGGCTACCACCACGAGGAGGCTATCGCCTGCTTCGAAAAGGCGCTGGAGGCCGACCCGACCTGTGCCATGGCCCATTGGGGCATCGGCTACGCAGCCGGGCCGAACTACAATTTTCCCTGGGACCTGATGGACCCCGTCGGCAAGGCCGCGGCACTCGCGCGCGCCCATGACTCCGCCCGCGCGGCCCTCGCGCTGGCCGGCGGCGTCAGCGCACCGGAACGCGCGCTGATCGAGGCGCTGCCCGCCCGCTACCCGCAGCGCGACCCCATCGAGGATCAGACGCCCTGGAACGACGCATTCACTGACGCAATGCGCGACGCGTACCGGGCGCATCCGGACGACCTCGATCTACGTGCCATCTTTGTTGAAGCGATCCTCAATCGCACGCCCTGGCGCATGTGGGACTCGCGTACCGGCGAGCCCGCGCCCGGCGCCGGCACGCACGAGGCGCGCGAGGTACTGGAGTCCGCCTTCCGCGATTTGCCCGTGGCGATGAACCATCCCGGCCTGCTGCACCTGCATGTGCACCTGATGGAGATGTCGCCGTATCCCGAGGCGGCGCTGGTCACCGGTGACCGACTGCGCGAGGTGAGCCCCGACATGGGCCACTTGGTGCACATGCCCACCCACATCGACATTCAGTGCGGCCACTACCGCGACGCGATGCACTGGAACCAGAAGGCGATCATCGCGGACCGCAAGTTCTATGACCGCGCGGGGCCGATGAATTTCTATTCGGGCTACCGGATCCACAATTACCATTTCGCTGCTTACGGGGCGATGTTCCTCGGACAGTATGCTCCCGCCATCGCCGCTGCCGACGAGCTGATCGAGACCATGCCGGAGGCCTTTCTGCGTATTCCCTCGCCGCCAATGGCCGACTTTTTCGAGGGATACGTTTCCATCCGGCAGCACGTCCTGGTGCGCTTCGGCAAATGGCGCGACATCGTCGCGCAGGATTTGCCGGTCGACCATGAGCTCTACTGCAACACCGTTGCGATGATGCGCTACGCGCGGGGCGTCGCCCATGCCGCGCTGGGCGAGGTGCCGGCGGCGGAGGCAGAACAGGCGCTGTTCCGCGAAGCCGCGCAACGTGTCCCCAAGTCCCGGCAAATCCACAACGTGCCCTGCGTGCAGCTCCTCGCCATCGCCGAGCAGACGCTGGCCGGCGAGATCGCCTACCGACGCGGCGAATATGATGCGGCCTTCGCTTATCTCCGCGCTGCCATCGCGCTGGAGGACGACCTGCCGTACGACGAGCCGTGGGGCTGGATGCAGCCGATCCGCCACGCGCTGGGTGCGCTGTTGCTGGAGCAGGGCCGCGCCGCGGAGGCCGAGGTGGTCTATCGCGAGGATCTCGGGCTTCGTGGCGCGCTGCCCCGCGCTCAGATCCACCCGGACAATCTTTGGGCTTTGCGCGGGCTGCTCGATTGCCTCGAGCGGCGCGGCGAGACCGCGGAGGCCGCGCTCATCCGACAGCGTGTGAAATTCGCCGCCGCCCGCGCCGACCTGCCGGTGGCGGTGTCGTGCTTCTGTGCCCGCGGCATGGCTGCCTGAACGCTTCAGGCGGCAGCCGGGCGGGGTTCGATGCGGTCAAGCTCGCCCGGTGTCGGGTTGGGGATTTCGTCAGTGGTAGTCGACGATTTCGACACGGTCCGGACCTCCTGCTGTCCATACGAAGCAGATGCGCCATTGTTGGTTGATGCGGATGCTGTGCTGGCCGGATCGGGCTTCGAGTTGGTTGCCCGGCGGCGCTGCGAGAGCGACCCGCGAGCCCTTTCCTTCTGGCGGCACCTCTGGTATGAATATCTCATACTTTCGGAGATTCTCCCCATGCCCGGGGTTGAGAAACGTACGATCAGCCTGCCGGCGGCCCAGGCGAGTTACATTGATTCCCTGGTCGAGGCCGGCACCTATGCGTCGGCCAGCGAGGTAGTGCGTGCCGGTCTGCGCGCGCTGCAGGAGCGTGACGCCGCAGTCGTGCGCTGGCTGAACAACGAGGTGGCGCCGGTCTATGACGCGATGCAGGCGGACCCAAAGCGCGGACTCTCCGCCGAGCAGGTCACAGCGGCGCTCGCCGCGCGCCATGCCGCGCGGCTGAAGAAGGCCGGCGGTGGGCCGTGAAGTCATCTTCGCTCCGGAGGCGCTGGCGGATTTGTTCGATCTCTACGACCACATCGCGGCCGATTCCAGCGCCGAGCGGGCGCGCGGCTACACCGATCGCATCGTGGTGACATGCCGCAATCTGGTGAGCTTCCCGGAACGGGGTACGCCTCGAGACGATCTGCGGCCGGGCCTGCGGACCACCACCTATCGCCGCCGCGTCACGATCGCCTTTCACATCACCGCCACGCAGGTCATCGATCGCATTGCCTACGGCGGGCGGGATCTCCTGGCGTTGTTCAAGGAGGGGAATGATGGCTGATCCTGACAGCGCCGGCCCTCGGCCCGAAGACCAGCAACGTGCTTCGGTAACGCCTCCCATGTCCCGGCGCTTAAGCGACTCCTAGCGGTCACTGCCCGCCAGCGGCGCCAACCCGCGCCGGCACATGCCCCCTCAAAAACTTCCGCACTTGCTCGATCGTCCGCGCCTTCAGCTCCGGCGGCTCCCGCCACGGAAACGCCGTCACCTCCGCCTTCGGCGCCAACGCCGCTACGTCCCTCGACGCCTGATACGGATGCGCAGGCGTATCATCCGGCATCACCAGCATCGGCGTCTGACACGAGCGCGCAAACTCGCGCGACACGCTGTAAACAAAATCCGGCCGCACGCGGTAGAGATTGTGCAGATACGCCTCGATCGTCGCCATTGTCACGTCCGGTCGTCGCGCCATCAACTCCGGTGCCCAAACGTCCCGGCCGGACCGGTACATCACGTCTGGATCATCGTCCCGATGCCCGACCGTTTGGCACAGCACGCCGGCCACCACGCGATCCGGCGCCCGCTCCATGAGCTTCAGTGCAAAGCAGCCCCCGATGCAGTAGCCCATGAAGAAGAACTGCCGAATGCCCAAGTGGTCCATCAGCCCGAGCTGATCATCGGCGAACGCATCCCAAGGGTCATCGACCGCAATCGGCCCCGTTGACTCCCCGCCGTTCGCGTTGCGTTGATCCATCGTGATGCAGCGGAAGTCGTCCTTGAAAGCCTCCATCGCATTGAACACCGCGGTCGGCCAGTTGCTGACCCGGGAATTCAAGCCGCCACCGGGCGTCACCAACAGCGGAAAACCGCTGCCGGTCTCCTCATAGCGGATGCGCACATCGCCCTTTTCGTAGAACGGCATAGTGATTGGTTCCCCCTAATTCGCAGCAGCCAGCTTGTCCTGCGTCTTAGTCTCGAAATTGCCGGCGTCATGGCGTTCGTGCAACTGGCTTGATGGGTCGCCGCTGGTGCGATTGACCATCCGCCCGCGCCGCACCGCCGGCCGTGCGTAGATCGCATCGGCCCAACGATTGACGTTCCGATATTCATGCACAGACAGGAACTCGGTGGCCCCGTACTGGTCGAACTTCACCAGGCCCGCGTACCAAGGCCACGCGGCCATATCGGCGATCGTATAGACATTGCCCGCCAGGTACTCGCTCTCCGCCAGCCGCTTGTCGAGCACATCGAGCAGCCGCTTCGTCTCCATCGCGAACCGGTCGATGGCATATTCAATCTTCATCGGCGCATAGGCGTAGAAGTGGCCAAACCCGCCGCCGAGGTAAGGCGCGCTGCCCATTTGCCAGAACAGCCACGACAGGCATTCGGCGCGCCTCTCGTCGGTCGGCAGGAACGCGCCGAACTTCTCAGCCAAGTACAGCAGGATCGCGCCCGACTCGAACACCCGAATCGGCTTGGGCCCGCTGCGGTCCACCAGCGCCGGGATTTTCGAATTGGGGTTGATGGCGACGAAACCGCTACCGAACTGATCGCCCTCGCCGATCCGGATCAGCCAGGCATCATACTCCGCGCCGCGATGGCCTGCCGCGAGCAGCTCCTCCAGCATCACCGTCACCTTCACGCCATTTGGCGTGCCCTGCGAATAGAGCTGCAGAGGATGGCGCCCGACCGGCAGCTCTTTCTCGTGCGTGGACCCGGAGATCGGACGATTGATGCTCGCGAACCGGCCGCCGCTTGGCTTGTTCCAGGTCCAAACCTTCGGCGGGGTGTACTCGGATGAATCGGACATGCATGAGCCTCCAGGTGTTCGGCAAGCAGCGTGGCCCCGACTCCCGGCTCGCGCAAGTCGCCGGCCGAGCCCAACGAATCCAGGCGGCGGCGGATTTGACGTCCGCACCAGGAGCATCCCAGTGTCGTGATGCGGAAAGGCCTTTGCGCGTGCGTTGGACCGGTTGGGAGCGCTTCACGTGCGAGGCAATACTCCGGTGCCTGCCTGGCACCGATGGCGAGGCAGGCCGCGACGGCGGAGGTTCCGATCGAGGACGACGTTCTTGCACTGATACGCAGCTCCGTCCGGTCGATCTGGGTGCTCGAGTTGCTTCTGCTGATGCAGAACGAGCGCGGCCGGGAGTGGACTCAGCAGGAGCTTGTGCGCGAGCTGCGCGGTAGCGACGCGATCGTGCGCGACAGCCTGGCCGCTTTGGTGGCGGCTGGGCTCGTTGCCACCAGAGAGGGCCGCTCCTGCTATCAGCCGCGAACTGCTTCGCTCGGGCAAGTGGCCGAGAAGCTCGCCCAGGCCTACGAGCGCCAGCCGAACGCCGTCATGAAGGCGATCGCGGCGGCCCCGGATAGTCGAATTCAAACGTTCGCGGACGCGTTCCGCTTCAAGCGGTGAGGCAACGATGAACATCTTCGCAGGCATCGTCTTCATCCTGTGCACCGCGACGAGCGGGCTCTGCACCGGTCTTCTGTGGCGTGCCTATCGTCGGTCGCCTGCGCCCCTGCTGATCTGGAGCGCATTGTGCTTCCTGCTGCTTACGTTGAACAATGTCCTGGTGTTCGTGGACATCGAGACGCTCCCGCAGGTTGATCTCAGCGTTCTGCGGTTCGCCACCTCGCTGTTCGCCGCCGGCGTGCTGATCTACGGCTTCGTGTGGGATACGTAGGCGGAGCGGACCCATGACGGCCGCCTTCTTTTCCGGCATGACCACGATGGGGTTCCTGGTCGGCGCCCTGTTCTTCGCCCGCTTCTGGACGCGCAGCCGGGACCTCCTGTTCCTGGCGTTCTCCGCGGCATTCTGCCTGCTCGCGCTCAACCAGGCGCTGTTGACGTTGGGCAGCGTTCCGTCCAAGGAACAGAGCTGGCTTTATCTGTTTCGTCTTGCCGCGTTCGTCTGCATCGCGCTCGCGGTTGTGCACAAGAATACGGCCAACCGTAACGGATGATGATACCGCGGCCTGAACGTCACGCCCGGCGGGCGCGGTCGATCGGCACGACGTTGCCGCCGCCCAGCACGGTGGCGATGCAGGTGGCCAGCTCTGCCTGCTGATACGGCTTGGCGAGCCGCGGGACCGGCACCTCGACCGACTCGGGCAGGTCGGCATAACCGCTGGCCAGGATAACCGGCGTGCCGGGCCACGTCTGCCGCACCTGTCGCGCCAGCTCCAGGCCCGTCATTCCCGGCATGGCCTGATCGGTGATCACAAGGTCGATCCGCGGGCCGAGGCGCAACACATCGAGGGCGCGCGCCGCCGACGATGCCTCGACCACGATGTGCCCGAGATCTTCCAGCATCGCCGCCGTACTGGCGGAGATCAGCGGGTCGTCATCGACCACCAGCACCCGACGTCCCCGCTCATGTTGCGGCTGCGGTTCCGCTTTTGCCGTTACCTGTACCAGTGCCGAGCGGTCCACCGGCAGCCATAGCCGGACGACGGTGCCCGCCCCCGGGCGGCTGGTAATCTGCATGGCGCCGCCTGATTGTGCGGCGAGGCCGTGCACCATCGACAGACCGAGGCCGGTCCCCTTGCCAACGCCCTTGGTGGTGAAGAACGGCTCGGTGGCCCGCTTCAGCGTAGCCTCATCCATGCCTGCGCCGGTATCGGCAACCAGGACGCAGACGAACTCACCGGCGGCCAGCTCCGGCAGGCCGGCTGCCGCACGTTCCCGCGCGGCGACGATATTGACCCGCCCGCCATCAGGCATCGCGTCGCGGGCGTTGAGCACAAGGTTGAGCAACGCCAGCTCGAATTGGTTGCGATCGACGCGGATCGGCGGCAGGTCGGGCTCGAATGTAATCTCGATGCCGATGGCGGGGCCGAGTGTGCGGCGAAGCATGTCGGCCATGCCTTCGATCAGCGCACGCAACTCGACCGTCTCGGGCTTCAGCTCCTGTCGCCGGGCGAAGGCCAGCATGCGTTTGGTCAGGGTGGCGCCCCGCTCGGCGCCCTGGATCGCACCATCGACCAGCCGGGTGATCGCCGGATTGTCTGGCGGCAGACGCTTCTTTAGCAGGCTGAGATTGCCCAGCACGGCCATCAGCAGATTGTTGAAGTCGTGCGCCACGCCGCCGGTGAGCTGGCCGAGACTCTCCATCTTCTGCATCTCGTGCAACTGCGCCAGGGCCGCCTCGCGCTCGCGGGTGCGCTGCTCGACGCGCCGTTCCAGTTCGGCGTTGGCCTCCGCCAGCTCTGCCGTCCGCATGGCGACGCGGCGCTCCAGCTCGGCATTGAGCTGTTCGAGCTGGCGGGTCTTGCGATAGAGCTCGGCGAACACTTTCACTTTGGCTCGCAGCAGTTCAGGGACAACCGGCACCGGCAGGTAATCGACCGCTCCGGCCTGATAGCCGCGCAACCGGTCGAGATCGGTCAGGTGGATCGCCGACACGAAGATGATGGCGGTTTGCTGGAAGCGCGGGTGTTCGCGGATCATCGCCGCCAGTTCGAAGCCGTCCAGCTCCGGCATGGCAACGTCCGTCAGCACGATTGCGATGTCCTTGCGCAGAAGCTGCTCCAGCGCCTCGCGGGCGGACGATGCCTTGATGAGATTCTCTCCCAGCTCGCTCAGGATCAGCTCATAGCTGAGCAGCTTGGCCGGCTGGTCATCGACCAGCAGGATGTTGACCTTGTCAGGCTGGTCCATTTTCGTACCCCGCCCTCAGCGGTGCAGCCAGATACGCAACGCCGAAAGGAGCTGTTCGGTGTTGACTGGCTTCGCCAGATAGTCCGAGGCGCCGGCTTCCAGGCATTTCTCGCGGTCGCCCTTCATCGCCTTGGCGGTCAGCGCGATGATCGGCAAACGGCGGAACCGCGGGTTCGCCCGAATCACCTCCATGGTCTGATAGCCGTCCATCTCGGGCATCATGATGTCCATCAGCACGATGGCGAGATGCGGCGTTTCTTCCAGCATGGAGATCGCCTCGCGCCCGGTGGTGGCGGTCAGCACCTCCATGCCGCGGCGCTCCAATACGCTGGAAAGGGCGAAGATGTTGCGCGCGTCATCATCGACCAGCAGCACCTTCTGGCCGGCCAGGCTCTCATCGGAGTTGTGCAGCCATTCCAGCATGCGCTGCTTTTCGGCTGGCAGGTCGGCGATCACCCGGTGCAGGAACAACGAGGTTTCATCCAGCAGCCGTTCCGGCGATTCCACACCTTTGACCACGACGCTTCGTGCCATGGCATGGAGCTGCGCGTCTTCCTCGGGCGACAGCTCGCGGCCGGTGAAGACAACGACCGGCACGTCCGACAGCGTTTCGCTGTTGCGGATACGTTCCAGAACGTCGAAGCCGGACATGTCGGGCAAGCGGAGATCGAGCACAACGCAGTCCATCGGATCGCGTTGCATTGCCTCGATCGCTCCGGCGCCGGTCTCGGCAGTGACGATATCGATATCGTCGTGGCCCAGCAGCTCGGTGATGCTCAGCCGCTCGGCCGGGTTGTCCTCGACCACCAGAAGGCGTCGCCGCTGCGAGCGGGCATAGTCGGTGATGCGCGACAACGCCTGCCGCAGACCTTCGGTGCTGGACGGTTTGCTGATGAACGAGAATGCGCCGCGGGCGAGGCCGTGCTGGCGATCTTCGTCCAGGCTGACGATCTGCACTGGGATGTGGCGCGTCGCCGGATCCTGCTTGAGCTGGCTCAGCACAGTCCAACCGAGCATGTCGGGCAGGAAGATATCGAGCGAGACGGCAGCCGGGCGGTATTGGCGGGCCAGTCCCAACGCGTCGGTCCCGCGCGCCGCCACCAGTACTTTCAGCCCATGGTCGTGGGCGAGATCGACCATGATGCGGGCATAATGTGGATCGTCCTCGACGATCAGCAGCACAGAATCGCTCGGGACGATCGTCTTGCGATCGTCCGGCACCTGCTCGATCGGATGCTCGACCAGCCGCGTACGCATCGGTGTCGGCGATTCCGCCGCCGGGGCCGGCTGCTGCACACCCGGCAGCCGTATTGGCGAGGGCGAGGACGGGCCGACGTAAATCACTGGCAGATAAAGCGTAAAGGCGCTTCCGACGCCGGGCGAGCTGCGGAGCTGGATCTCACCGCCGAGCAGGTTCGCCAGCTCGCGCGAGATCGCCAGCCCGAGCCCAGTGCCGCCGTATTTGCGGCTGGTGGACGCGTCCGCCTGCTGGAACGCCTCGAAGATGATGCGCTGCTTCTCCGGCAAGATGCCGATGCCGCTGTCGCCTACTTCGAAGGCGATGACCAACGGCGTGTTGTCGAGCACCGGATGACCGGGGCTCCAGCCGCCGTCCGGCGCAGCGATGGTCAGCCGGACACCGCCCTGCTCGGTGAACTTGAAGGCGTTGGACAGCAGGTTCTTCAGCACCTGCTGCACACGCTTGGAGTCCGTCGTGATGCTGCGCAGGCGGGGGTCGATCTCGATGTCGAAATAGAGGCTCCGGGTCTCCGCCTCGTGGCGGAACGGCCGGGTGACAGTGTCCTGTAGAGTGGAGAGGGGAATCTCCTCGGCATCGACCGACACCGTACCGGATTCGATCTTCGAGAGGTCGAGAATGTCGGTGATCAGGTTGAGCAGATCCGTCCCGGCTCCGTGAATGGTGCGGGCGAACTCCACTTGGCGCCCCGACAGGTTCCCATCGGGATTATCGACAAGCTGCTGGCCGAGGATCAGGATCGAATTCAGCGGCGTGCGCAGCTCGTGCGACATGTTGGCGAGGAACTCGGACTTGTATTTCGAGGTCAATGCCAGCTCGGTCGCCTTCTCCTCCAGTTCGCGACGAGCCCGCTCGATCTCCTGGTTCTTCGCCTCCACCTCGACGTTGCGCTCGGCAAGCTGCTGTGCCTTCTGCTCGAGCTGCTCGTTGGTCTGCTGCAGCTCGCGCTGCTGGGTCTGCAGCTCGGTGGCGAGCTGCTGCGACTGCTTCAACAGCCCCTCGGTCTGCATCGTCGCCTCGATGCTGTTCAGCACGATACCGATGCCGCCCGTGAGCTGTTCGAGGAACGCCTTGCGCAGATCGGTGAAGTTGGCGACCGAGGCGAGCTCGATGACAGCCTTCACCTGGCCTTCGAACAGCACCGGAAGCACGATGATGTTGCGCGGCGCCATCTCGAACATGCCCGAGCGGATCGGCACGACCGTGTCGGGCACTTCCGGGATCAGCAAGCGTCGCCCATCGGCGGCGCACTGGCCGATCAACCCTTCGCCGAACGCCAGCCGCTCGGGATGGCCCGCGGGCCCGCCATCGGCATAGGCGGCGAGCAGCTTGAGGCTTGGCGCACCCTGTGCCGCCGCTTCGGTATCCACCAGGTAGATCACGCCGTTCTGCGCCTCTACCAGCGGCGCCAGTTCGGAGAGCAGCATGCGCCCCACCGTCGCCAGGTCGCGCTGGCCCTGCAGCATGTTGGTGAAGCGGGCGAGGTTGGTTTTCAGCCAGTCCTGTTCGGTGTTGCGGTCGGTGGTCAGCCGCAGGTTGTCGATCATCGTGTTGAGGTTGTCTTTCAGCTCCGCCACCTCGCCGCGGGCCTCGACCTGGATGGATCGGGTCAGGTCGCCCTTGGTGACGGCGGTCGCTACCTCGGCAATGGCACGCACCTGCGTCGTCAGGTTGGCGGCCAGCAGGTTCACGTTGCCGGTCAGGTCCTTCCACGTGCCGGCCGCGCCCGGCACATTCGCCTGGCCGCCGAGGCGCCCCTCCACTCCGACCTCCCGCGCGACCGTCGTCACCTGATCGGCGAACGTGGCGAGCGTGTTGATCATGTTGTTGATGGTCTCGGCCAGCGCCGCCACTTCGCCCTTCGACGTCATCGTCAGGTTCTGTTTCAGATAGCCGCCGGCCACCGCGGTGACCACCTTGACGATGCCGCGCACCTGCTCGGTCAGGTTGGCCGCCATCACGTTCACCGTGTCGGTCAGGTCCTTCCAGGTGCCGGCCACGCCGGGCACGACTGCCTGGCCGCCGAGTTTGCCTTCGGTGCCAACTTCGCGGGCGACGCGCGTGACTTCCGAGGCGAAGGCGTTGAGCTGATCCACCATCGTGTTGATGGTATTTTTCAGTTCCAGAATCTCGCCTTTCACATCGACGGTGATTTTGCGGCTGAGGTCGCCACGCGCCACAGCGGTGGTGACCTCGGCGATGTTGCGCACCTGGGTGGTAAGATTTGCCGCCAGCAGGTTGACGTTGTCGGTCAGGTCCTTCCAGGTGCCGCCAACTCCGGGCACGACCGCCTGTCCGCCGAGCCGGCCTTCCGTGCCGACCTCGCGGGCAACGCGCGTGACCTCCGCGGCGAAGGAGCGGAGCTGCTCCACCATCGTGTTCAGCGTTTCCTTGAGCAGCATGATCTCGCCGCGCACATCAACGGTGACCTTCTTCGAAAGGTCGCCATCGGCGATGGCGGTCGCCACCTCGGCGATGTTGCGCACCTGCCCGGTCAGGTTGGAGGCCATGAAATTCACGTTGTCGGTCAGGTCCTTCCAGGTGCCGCCGACACCTGGCACCAACGCCTGACCGCCGAGCTTGCCCTCGGTGCCGACCTCGCGGGCGACACGGGTGACTTCCGAGGCGAAGGCGTTGAGCTGATCCACCATCGTGTTGATGGTGTTCTTCAGTTCCAGAATCTCGCCTTTCACATCGACGGTGATCTTGCGGCCTAGATCGCCGCGCGCCACGGCGGTGGTGACCTCGGCGATATTGCGCACCTGCGCGGTCAGGCTGCCGGCCATCGAGTTCACGCTGTCGGTCAGGTCCTTCCAGGTACCGGCCACGCCCGGCACCTGCGCCTGTCCGCCGAGCTTGCCTTCGGTGCCGACCTCGCGCGCCACGCGGGTCACTTCCCCGGCAAAACGGTTGAGCTGATCGACCATCGTGTTCAGCGTTTCCTTCAACTGAAGGATCTCGCCGCGCACATCGACGGTGATCTTGCGACTTAGGTCGCCGTTGGCGATCGCAGTCGCCACCTCGGCGATATTGCGCACCTGGCCGGTCAGGTTGCCGGCCATGGAGTTGACGCTGTCGGTCAGGTCCTTCCAGGTGCCGGCCACACCGGAGACTTGCGCCTGCCCGCCCAGTCGCCCTTCCGTCCCGACTTCGCGCGCCACGCGCGTCACTTCTCCGGCGAAGGAATTGAGCTGATCGACCATCGTGTTGATGGTGTCCTTCAGCTCCAGGATCTCGCCGCGCACATCGACGGTGATCTTGCGAGACAGGTCGCCGCGCGCCACCGCCGTCGCCACCTCGGCGATATTGCGCACCTGCCCGGTCAGGTTGGAGGCCATCGAATTGACGCTGTCTGTCAGGTCCTTCCACGTCCCGGCGACGCCGGAGACCTGCGCCTGGCCGCCAAGCCTGCCTTCCGTCCCGACTTCGCGCGCCACGCGTGTCACTTCCCCGGCGAAACGGTTGAGCTGGTCAACCATCGTGTTGATGGTTTCCTTAAGCTGCAAGATTTCGCCGCTGACATGCACCGTGATCTTCTTCGACAGGTCTCCGTTGGCAATCGCCGTCGAAACCTCTGCGATATTGCGCACCTGTGCCGTCAGGTTGGAGGCCATCGAGTTGACCGATTCCGTCAGGTCCTTCCACGTGCCGGCAACCCCCAACACGTTGGCCTGTCCGCCGAGCCGCCCGTCGGTGCCGACCTCACGGGCCACGCGCGTCACTTCCGAAGCAAATGCATTGAGCTGATCGACCATCGTGTTGATGGTCTCCTTCAACTCGAGGATCTCGCCGGAAACGTTGACGGTGATCTTCTTCGACAGGTCGCCGCGGGCGATCGCAGTCGAAACCTCTGCGATGTTGCGCACCTGGCCAGTCAGGTTGGACGCCATCGAGTTGACGTTGTCGGTCAGGTCCTTCCAGGTGCCGGCAACGCCGGGGACCTGTGCCTGTCCGCCCAGCCTGCCTTCCGTCCCGACCTCGCGGGCCACGCGCGTCACCTCGGACGCAAACGCATTAAGCTGATCGACCATCGTGTTGATGGTGTCCTTCAGCTCCAGGATTTCGCCGCGCACATCGACGGTGATCTTGCGAGACAGGTCGCCGCGCGCCACCGCGGTGGTTACATGCGCAATGTTGCGCACCTGGTCGGTCAGGTTGCCGCACATTGCGTTCACGCTGTCGGTCAGATCCTTCCAGGTACCGGCGACCCCGGGGACGATCGCCTGGCCACCCAGCTTGCCCTCGGTGCCGACTTCGCGCGCCACGCGCGTTACTTCCGAGGCGAAGGAGCGGAGCTGATCCACCATCGTGTTGATGGCTTCCTTGAGCTGCTGGATCTCGCCCCGCACATCGACGGTGATCTTCTTCGACAGATCGCCGCTGGCCACTGCAATCGTCACCTCGGCGATGTTCCGGACCTGCGCCGTCAGGTTCGACGCCATCGAGTTGACGCTTTCGGTCAGGTCCTTCCACACGCCGGTGACTTCGCGCACCTGCGCCTGTCCGCCGAGCTTGCCATCGGTGCCGACCTCGCGCGCCACGCGAGTTACCTCGGAGGTAAACACGCTAAGCTGTTTGATCATGGTGTTGACGATGTTCGCCGACCGCAGGAACTCGCCGGCGAGGGGACGGCCATCGACCTCCATCGGCACCGTCTGCAACAGATCGCCCTTGGCAACCGCGCTGATCACGCGGGTCACTTCGGTGGTCGGCCACAACAGGTCGTCAATCAGCAGGTTGACGGAGGATTCCATCTCGCCCCAGGCGCCACTCGAAAGACCGAACTTGACCCGCTGGCGGGTGCGTCCCTCGCGACCGACCAACTGGCCGACGTGCTCGAGCTGCTGTGCCATCCGCTGGTTGGCGGCGACGATCTCGTTGAACGTGTCGGCGATCTTGCCGGCGAGGCCGGTCCGCTGACCTGGCAGTCGGACCGAGAAATTGCCCACACGGACTGCCTGCAGGGCCTCCAGCAGCTCGTCGGCCTCGAGGCTGGCCAGGTCGGAAAGCTTGTCGATCACGCCAACCGGCGCAGCGCCACCGTTCGAATGCTCGACAGCGGCAGTGTCGGCTTCGCCGCTGCGGCTCAGCTCGTCCATGACCAGCACTCCGTTCCGGGTGTTCGGGAAGGGACCTTGTATCGATCAGGGTACGATGACGGCGGGAGCTTACCGGACGGGTACGCTCGATATGTGCTGCGGTGCTCCACAGCGGCCCTCGCCACGGCTCCGTCCCTCCCTGATCGCGAGCTCTCCGCGCTTGGTCCGGCAGCGGGCGAACCTGATCCGGGTTACATTACGAATTTGCTTGGATCGGGAGCCAGCCCGGCTTCGATGGCTCACAGGCAATTGAGCATTGTCTTGGGGGGCCAGCCCGGTCTGGGTAGTCGACAACGCGCTCGGTACGACCCCAGGAAGCTCTACTCTGCTCGCGTGATGGCAAACAGGCCGTTATGGTTCGTTCAGCGGATTGACCGTAGCGCCGACAGCCGCCGCGGCTCGATCAGCTCAAGATGGCGACGCGGCTCCGGTCCTACGCGGCGAAGGCCCATTCCGGCGATTCGGTTGATCCAGCTTCTCCCATCCGCTCCGTCGCCACAGCCAAACGGTAGCTCGCCGCAGCCAGCCGGCGCAGCATCACCGGCAGGACCGGCTCCTGGGGCACAGTGCCGGCGTTGCGCAGCCGCGACCATGCCAGCCACTGCTGTGTGGAGAGCCGCAGCACCCGCCGGCGGTCTTCGTCTGCCAAGGCGATCTCGTTGGCGATCAGGTCGAACACACGGAACTCGTTGCGGGCGACAGCATCGGCGCCCGCTCGTGCAGCGCTCATCACCAGGGGACCTCCTTCCGACGGGTTGTCTCGATCGTCTCAGCCTGGATCGGACCCACGGCGGAATTCGGATCGTTCGATGGCGTTTGTCGGGCAGCCGCGCACAAATCCGTGGGCAACCGACCGCGGCATTCCCGCAGGGCGCCGCAAACCTGAAGGGGTATTGGCCGCTGTTGCACGATCGGTGATGCAAATGAATACTGCCGGGGCCGCGGCAAGCGGCACCGGGAGGAACGCAATGACATCTCATCGGCCCACCATCTGCGGCACGCGCCATGCGGTGTCGGCGGGTCACTATCTTGCGACCATGGCCGGGTTTTCGATCCTGGAAGCCGGCGGCAACGCGGTCGACGCGGGCTGCGCCGCCGGCATCGCGCTCGGCGTGCTGCAGCCCGATCTGGTGAATTTCGCCGGTGTCGCGCCGATCATGGTTCGTCTTGCCGATGGTACGTTGGAAACCATCGCCGGGCTGGGTCACTGGCCGCGCGCACTGGAATCCGACTTGTTCATGCGCCACCACGACGGCCGCATTCCCGCCGGCGTCCTGCGCACGGTGGTGCCGGCGGCGCCCGACGCCTGGATCACCGCGCTGGAGCGTCACGGCACCATGAGCTTCGGCGATGTCGCTGCCTCGGCGATCCGCTTCGCCGCAGAGGGCTTCGCCGTTTATCCGTTGTTTGCCGAATCCCTCCGCGCGCATGCCGCCGACTATGCGCGCTGGCCGCAGAACGCGGCGCTCTTCCTGCCTGGAGGTCGTCCGCCTGAAGTGGGCGAGAAATTCGTGCAGTCCGAGCTGGCGAACACGATCCGTTACATCGCCGACCAGGAGAAGGCAGCCGCCGCACGCCATGGCCGCGCCGCCGGTTTGGCCGCTGCGCGCGACGCATTCTATCGCGGCGACATCGCGCGCGAAATTGTCGCGTTTCATCGCCGGGAGGGCGGGCTTCTTGCAGCCGAGGACCTCGCCGAGTATCGCTCGCGGCTCGAGCCCGCAGTGCAACGGACATGGCGCGGGCACCAGGTGATGGTGTGCGGCCCATGGTGCCAGGGGCCGGCGCTGCTCGAAGCATTACTGCTGGTGGAGCGCATCGGGATCGGCGGGCTGGCGCACAACTCGCCCGAGTATCTGCACGTCGTCACCGAATGCCTGAAGCTCGCCTTCGCCGACCGCGAGCATTATTTCGGCGATCCAGCCTTCGTGGATGTTCCGATAGACCGACTGCTGGCGCCGGAAACCATCATCCGGCGTGCCGCGGCGTTCAGTGCCGAACGTGCGTGCCCGGAGATGCCGGCACCGCTGGATGCGGCCCCGCATGGATTCACCGCAACCGGCGCGGCGCTGCCCCGCGTGGAGACCGACACGTCCTATGCCTGCGCAGTGGACCGCTGGGGCAATGCGTTCAGCGCCACGCCATCAGACGGGATGTCCGCGTCGCCGATCATTCCGGGTCTGGGCATCACGCCGTCGTCGCGCGGCAGCCAGAGCCGGCCCGACCCGAAGCACCCCAGCGGCGTGGCGCCCGGCAAACGGCCGCGCCTGACGCCCAACCCCGCTATCGTGGTCACGCGGGACGGCCGTGTGATGCCGTTCGGCACCCCCGGCGGCGACGTGCAGACCCAGGCGATGTTGCAGGTGTTGCTGAACGTGCTGCATTTCGGCATGGACCTGCAGCCGGCGATCGAGGCACCGCGCGTCGCCAGCTATTCGTTCCCCTCGTCCTTCGCGCCGTTCGAGTATTTCCCCGGCCGCCTCGCGGTGGAGGGTCGGATTCCGGCCGCAACGCGGGACGCGCTGGCCCGCCGCGGCCACGAGATCAGCGTCTGGCCCGACTGGACCTGGCTTGCTGGCAGCGTGGAGGCAATCCGAACGGATCCGGCGACGGGGCTGATCGCGGCTGGTGCTGATCCGCGCCGGCCCGCCTATGCCGCCGCGATCTGAAGCCTGTCGCCATTGCGCCTCAGCGTGACGACGCGTCAGACCGAGTGAGAACTCAGGCCGCCTGCCGAAATGTCTTCGGGATCCCCGCCTTCGCGACCTGGCCCTGCATCGGCTCGGCCGGCAGCCCTTCGTGAAGTAGCCGCCGTGCTGCCATCAGCCCGGCGAGATCGATGCCGGTCTCGAACCCCATGCTCTCCAGCATGAACACGAGGTCTTCGGTCACCACATTTCCCGAGGCCCCGGGCGCATAAGGGCATCCGCCCAGCCCGGCCAGGCACGAGTCGAACGCACGGATGCCTTCCTCCAGGCCCGCCAGCGCGTTGGCCAACCCGAGCCCCATCGTGTCGTGCAGGTGCAAGCCGTACAGCACTGGCCCGATCGCCTCGCGCACCGCGCGCACCACCTCCTTGATCTGTGCCGGATGGGCATAGCCGACAGTGTCGGCCAGCATGATCCGATCCACTCCCGCGCGCGCGAGCCCGCTTGCCACCTCCACCACCTTGGCCGTCGGCACCACCCCGTCGATCGAGCAGCCGAACGCCGTCGAGCAGCCGGCGATAACCTCCATTCGCCGCGGCTGCACCTTCACCCAGTCCACCAGCCGGCTGACCTCGACGATGCTCTCGGCCGGCGTGCGGTTGAGGTTGGACCGGCTGTGCCCCTCGCTGACCGAGACCGGCGTGCTGATCTTGTGGGCGCCCGCCTCGTAGGCGTTCTGCGCGCCGCGCAAATTGGGCACCAGCGCGATCACCGTCAGGCCCGGGATTTCCAGCGAGCGCCGCACGACCTCGGCAGTGTCCGCCATCTGCGGGATGACGCGTGGGGGCACGAAGCTGCCGACCTCTATCTCTCGCACGCCTGCTGCCGCCATCGCGGCGATCCACCGAATCTTGGCGTCCGTGGCCATAAGGGTTTGGGCGATCTGCAATCCGTCACGCGGACCAACTTCGCAGATATTCACGGGTTCGGTCATGGCGGAGGCACCTCGCAGGCGGCGATCGCGTTGGCGGCAGGTTAACCACGAGGCGGCAGTGTGCGTCCACTCGCCGTCTGCCTCCCCAGCCCCCGGCCAGGCGCTATGGATGCCCCTTATCTCTGCAACGAATGGCACTTCGTGAAAGTGGTTCATACGGAGTTCCGCGGAGGATGAGACGGAGGACCACGGGAGCGAGCAGCGCCACAGTGCCGCTTTCAGCGGAAGCCGAATCAGCCACCCGGAAGACGACAACCAGCGACCTCAGTGGCGCTCCGTGCATTCTTCGTGTGCTGCGTTTGAACCTCTTTCATCAGGCACAGGTCCCTGGACCGTCTCGCACTTCTGGGACCACGGCAGCCGCCTCTGGGACCACGGCAGCCGCCAGGGTAGGGGAGTTTCCCTGTGCCCGGTTGACTGAACGGTTCGGTCAATTTCGCATTGACGGTTTGTGGCGCCCCAGGTTACCCCATCAAAGGCGCCACCAGCGGCGTCCGGAGATCTTCCGCATGATCTTGCGCTTCCCGGCCGCACCCTTGGGAGCGGCGTTGCTGGCCATGCTTGCGGCCGGCCCGGCGTTGGCCCAGTTGCCCGGCCACGGCGGTCCGCCTTCGGTCGGCGTGGTGCGGGCAGAGAAGCAGCCGATCACCGAGACCTCGGAGTTCGTCGGCCGCATCGCCGCGATCAACCGGGTGGCTTTGGTGGCACGGGTGACGGCGTTCCTCGAGCAGCGGAAGTTCGTCGAAGGCTCGGAGGTGAAGCGGGGCGACCTGCTCTATGTGCTGGAGCAGCCGCCGTTCCAGGCCGACCTGGAGGCCAAGCAGGCGGCCGTGCAGGAGGCCCAGGCGCAGACCGTCAACGCCACGCTTGCCTACCAGCGGGCCGAGCAGCTTTTGAAAACCCCGGCCGGGCAGCAATCGACGGTTGATAGCTCCAGGGCCGCGATGCTGTCGGATGCCGCCCAGGTACTGGCCGCCCAGGCGCAGGAGAGGCAGTCGGAGATCAATCTCGGCTACACCGAGATCCACGCGCCGATCGACGGCAAGATCGGCCGCACCGCGGTGACGATCGGCAATGTCGTGTCTCCCAGTTCGGGCATTCTGACGACGATTGTCAGCCAGGACCCGATGTACGTGGTCTTCCCGGTCCCGACGCGCACCGCACTCGAGTTGCGTCAGCGCTACGCCGCCAAGGGCGGGCTCGACGCCGTCAAGATCCGGCTACGGTTGCCCGACGGGCGGCTGTATGGCCAGACCGGAGCCCTCGATTTCATCGACAACACGGTCTCGACGAGCACCGACACGCTAATTCTGCGCGGGACGATCCCCAACCCGCTGCTCACGCAGGCAACGATGAACGGCGCGGTACGCGAGCTGGTTGCCGGCGAGTTCGTCACCGTCCTGTTCGAAAGCGCCGAGCCGGTCTCGCTGCTGGCGATTCCGCGCGCGGCCGTGCTGTCCGACCAGCAGGGCGACTACGTCTTCTCGGTCGGGCCAGGGAACAAGGTGCAAGAAAGCCGCATCACCATGGGCCAATCGACGCCCGAGGTCGCGACCGTGCTGACCGGCCTCGAGGAAGGCGAGATGGTGATCGTCGACGGCGTCCAGAAGGTGCGTCCCGGCGAGGTGGTTGCCCCGGGCCCGGCTTCGCCGGAGCCCGGCGTGACTCCGGCCACCATGAAAGGCCATACCGCCGCAACCGACGACGGGCAAAGCCTCGCCGCACGGCAATGATCTCGGCGATCTTCATCGCCCGCCCGCGGCTGGCGATCGTCATTGCAATCGTAATCACGATCGCCGGGGCGATCGCGATGACGCGCATCCCGGTCGCCCAGCTTCCCGATATCGTCCCGCCGCAGGTCTCGGTCACCACGAGCTATCCCGGTGCCTCGGCCGCCACGGTGGAAAGCGCTGTTGCCCAGCCGATCGAGGCGCAGGTCGTCGGCGTGGAGAAGATGATCTACATGAAGTCGAACAGCGCCAATGACGGCAGCTATACGCTGACCGTCAGTTTTCAGCTCGGCTCCGATCCGGACATCGATACCGTCAATGTCAACAATCGGGTGCAGACCGCGCTGGCGCAGCTTCCGGCCGAGGTGCAGGCCGAGGGGCTGACGGTGCAGAAGAAATCGACGTCGATCCTCGAGTTC
>Ga0335075_10001733_pt1 | contig 35630 bp, 33 predicted proteins | sample Lox_Sample_24_FD_206723 | JGI IMG/M metagenome (GOLD analysis project Ga0335075, IMG submission 206723) | Soil microbial communities from Loxahatchee National Wildlife Refuge, Florida, United States - Lox_Sample_2.4 | ecosystem: Environmental > Terrestrial > Soil > Wetlands | place: USA...
AGGACATTGCTGCTCCCAATAAAATAAGGAGCGCAGGCGCGAGCCATTGCATACATTTTCTCATTCAACAGCCTCCAAAACCTTCGCCGGCAGCAACCGTTCCAGTCCTTCCGGCGAAACAATCCAGATCAGCTTTCTGGCCCGTTTGCAAGCCAGAATAGCGTTCGCTCATACCCTTACCCAGGCGCCCTTCAAAGACAAACGTTTGTCTAGTCAGGCACACCTGACTTTGTTGTACGCGTGTGGGATTACAACACGTCGATTTAACAGCTGTCAAGATAAATATGAAAGCGATTTCCACTGCTGAAGCGGCCTCAGCCATGAGGTGAAAAAAGTCAGCATCTCTACGGATAATTTGGGGGGAACCGTGCAGTTGCGCCAGTCGGTACAGCCGTCGCTCACAGAGTTTTCAAATACACCGTGTATGGACGGGAGCCCAGCGAGGTAAATGGCAACAGCGTCACCGGGCCGCTCTCCGAGTTGGCTTCCCACTGCCGCTCGCTCACGCGCTTGGCTGCCAGCAATTGCTGCCGCGAGACCTTCGGCACAGGGCCGTCCTGGGCCTGCTTGACCGCCATCAGCACGATCGGCCCGCATAGCAGCGCAACCGTATCCAAATGCCGCGCGTCGATCGCCTCCAGCCGCATCTTCAGCGGAAGACTCAGCTCCACGCGGTCCCCCGTCGCCCACTCGCTGCGTACACCCGCGAACTGCCCAGGGAAGGCCAGATCCCTTTGCCGCTTTCCATTCACAAAGATCGAGGCGCCTTCTGCCCACTCGGGGATCCGAAAATGAATTGTCAAATCAGTCGGAGTCGAGCTCGTCACCGTAAATGTAACGCGATTTTCGTATGGATAGTCTCCTTCCTGCGTAAGCGAAAGCGTGGCTCCGTTTTCGGTCCAGCGCAGCGTCGACGGCAGGTAAAGGTTCACAAATACCGCCTGAGGTCCGCGAAGATATGTGTTGATCCGGTAATCGGCAGCGACCTGCGGCAGCGTTCCGGAGCAGCATGGCCAGCGAGCCACATGGTAAACCCGCTCTCCATCGAAGTTGTAGTCGGAGTAGTAGAAGGCGTCGCCGTTTTCCTCAAGCGGCTTCGCCCCCAGTACGGTGTTGTACATCATGCGCTCCATGCTGTCGCCGTACCGCGCATCGCGGGTCACTCGCAGCAAGTATCGCGTCAGCTTGAAATGAGCATAAGAGCCGCACGGCGTCTCGAAGCTGTGATGGCTGTTCGTCAGGCTTGCGTAAACGTCGTTGCTGTTGGGCGCGCGCAACTCTTCATCCGGCCCCCATCCACCTGTCGCGTAGCTTTGCTCGGCAAGCATCGCAAAGGCATTTTCCCCGGCTCGCAGATGCTTCTCGCTTCCTCCGACTATGTATGCCATCATCGCGGAGCACAACGAGTTCACATAGCTGTAGGCGTGCCGCCCACTCAGAACATTCTCATTGCGCGCCAGAGGATCGAACCACGTCTTGTCATCGAGGTACTGGTATCCCAGGTCGTAATAGCGCCGACCGGCTCCGCGCTTGTAAGCCAGGAACAGGTTTTCCGGCATCGTGTATGACTCGTCCCAGGTCCACGACTCATCATTCTTGTCCTTGTCCATCCGCCACCGAACGCCATGCTCCACCGCATGTCCCGGCAGGTGCGGCAACGCGGTGTCCGTGGTCTTCTGCAATATCGCCATCGCCTGCGGATCCTTCACGTGGTCGTGCGAGTCAAGCAGCCCCAGCAACAGCTTGTCATAGGAGTATGCCGGGAACCGATTCTTTACATAAAAGTCCGCTGTAATGGTCTCTGCATAGAGCCGGTTCAGGCGGATCACCTTTTCGCGTGTCGCCTCATCTCCTGTAATCGCATAGACACGAGCGAGCGCGGAAATCCACTGGCCGAACGTGCATGCGGGCGCAAATCCATCGTCAAAATCCTTGCGGTAATCGTAGTTCGGATCATAGTCGTACCATCCGCCGAGGTTCTCCCCCGGCGCCGCCATTCCGGACATCAGCCGGAACGGCTTCAGCAGACTGTCCTCATTCAGCGACATCAGCACCGCATGCGTCTCTCGAAGTTGTATCTCATGCGGGTCGCTCACCATCAGAACGTCAGCATAGCCGAACTCTTCCAATGGCGCTCTGCTCAAGGAGCCCTCTCCCCACGTTAAATTTCGCCACAAATTCTGGCTGACAAGGGCTGCTGCGGTCAGCGATCCTGCCTGAAGAAAGCCCCTGCGCGAAGTTCCTTTGGTTTTGTGTGTGCACATATTCAAAATGACCTCATATCTCTTGGCGTACCAATCGCAGTTTCCTCTGATTGCAGGCCGCGGACGGCGAATGCTATTGGCTTGAGGCGCCGCTCACGGTATGGAGATACGCAAGCAGGTCATCCAGGTTTTGCGAGCTCAACGTGTCCTTGAAATCCGGCATACGCCCGATTCCCTTCAGGACAATATCTCGCAGTTGGGTATCTGTCTTTCTTGGATTCGGCCCCGAAACTTCCCCATACATGCTGGGACCAACGATCTTCTTATTCGGCATTACAGAATGACACACCGCGCAATGATCGCGAAACACGTCCGCGCCAGCGCGAACGGCTGCATCAGCGCCGGAACGGTGCGTCGTCGCCCTGCATGGAACGAGCGTAACCACAAAAAGATTCGCCGCAAGAGCAGCAGCCGCCAACACCTTATTCATAGGTTCCCCACAGACTTTATGCCGAGAGCAGAATTACTGCGATCAACGCGCAGACCACTCCCACAACCTGAAGCTTAGTAATAGTCTCGTGCAGAATAAACGGCACAAGGATAATGACCACAAGCGGATATAACGCAGTAAGTGGCGCAACGATGGAGGCTTTCCCACCATTTTTCAACGCTGCAAAAAGCGCCCATGCTCCGAGCGCGTTCAACACCCCGCTCAGCAATGCCCAGGCAAGATTCCAGCCCGAGTAGTGGAACAGAGCTCCTCCCGGATACAACAGCGGCTCTAGCAGCAAAAATCCAACAACCAGCCAGATCAGCGATGATTCCGCGGATATGTAGTTCGTCGAAAGTTTTTGAAGAAGCCCCACAACACCCCACGACACGAGCGTGATGACTGCATATGGGAGCCACGGCGGAACATGCATGCGATAACCCTTTGCTTACATTGAGAAAATGACGATTGCAAGTGCCGCAAAAACAAGCCCGACCGCTTGAACCGGGCGAAGCCGTTCGCGCAGAATCAACACGGCCAACGCTACGGTCACCATCGGATAGAGTGCCGTAGCTGACGTAACCAAGGATGTATTGCTGTTGGTGTGGTATGCCGCAAAAAGAGCCAGCCCGCCCACGCCGGAAAGTATGCCGTTCAGCACACCATAGGAAATCCCCTTAGGACTCCTCTCCATCCTGAACCGGCGTGCAACTAACAAAACCACACAAACGGGAATGGTGCCGACCGTAAATAGAAACTGCATTGTTTCTGGAGGGATCTCACGCGAGCCGAGCTTCGAGAGCATGGCCCATCCGCCCCAGCACAGCACGCACGCCATTGAATACCAGAACCAGCGCGCCTTTAATGTATCGTTCAAAATCATTCCAAGAACACCTCGTTGTAGCGGAACTGCTGCAGAGACGGTCAACCGCAAAGGCCTAAGTCTTAGGACACCCCTCCTTCGGCGGCGAAAAACTGGACTCATCCGTCGCTACCTGCGCCGCATACCGAAAGCTCCCTGGAGAAATTCCCCGCAGTTGAGCCATACGTAGCGCGGCGACCTGCACCGGCACAATTTCGAACAATGGAGCCAGCGTTTCCGGAATTGCCGGAACGTCGCACCACTGGAGCCCAGTGATAGACTTCCCGGCAGGCCCAAGCACACGCACGCGTCCCCCGAATCGTGTCAGATCGCGGGCCAGAGCGAGGTTCAGATCTTGTGTATCGCCTTCGGGCGCGAAAATGATCCCCCTGAAATTTTCATCTACCAACTCTACCGGGCCGTGGCGAAAAGACGCCGTCGGCATCCCCACAGCCGGAGCCTTCGCGACCTCGTTGAACAGCAGGGCACCCTCGAGAGCCGAAGCGCACGACGGCCCTCGTGCCAGCAGATACACCGGTGGCACGCCTAGAAGAAAGTCGTCCCAGCCACGCATCTCCTCGAAGCTGGCCTCTACCAGCTGTGAAAGCTCAGCTCGTAGTCCTTCGATGCGCATACTCGCCGCTTCAAACTCATTCGTCACTGCGCTTCCCAGCAAATGCAGCGCAAGCACCGTTCCCGTATATGTCTGGATTGCAACCATCTCATCGGGGGGGCTACCGATGTGAATGGTCACATCGGCGCTTTGAGCCAGCAGGCTCTCAGGCTCGTTTGTGACGCCAATGATTAGCTGGCGCCCCTCGAGCAGCGCAAGAAGCTTTCGTACTTCGATCGACTCTCCCGACCTCGAAACCACCACGGCGACCGCCTCGCGAAAGGCATTGTGCCGGTAGTGGAGCAGTTCGCCGGCCTCAATTGTCATAGCATCGACCCCGTGGGAGCAGAGAAGATATTCCAGGGGAATCGACGCAAACATGGAAGCGCCAATTCCCGTGATGAGAACTCTCTTCGCCGAACGAAGCAGAGATGCGGCCTGGTTCAAAGCCTCCAGACCCTGTCCGCGCTGCTGCTCCAGCACCAACTCCAGCGATTCCGGCTGTGCCAGAATATTGTGGGCGAGCTGCGACATCCTCTTTTCCTTTGTCTCGACCTCAGTCATTGTGCCCACTGCCTCGCATTATCGTGTGACATCGCCGCTCTCAATCTTCCACTGCCTTTAAAACTTCCTTGTTCTCGCATGCCGCGCGTTCTAGCGGTAACGGCTTAGCCACCCCTGCGCCGCACCCAACAGCCCCACATCATGCCCCAGCGATGCAAGAGTGATGCGCGTCTTCTCCGCCGGGACCTGAGTGCATGTTTCGCGAACTACCTTCAATACATCGCCAAGGAACAATCCACTGCTCTTCATCACTCCGCCACCCAAAGCAATCACATCAGGCGTAAAGACGGTCACGAGGTTTGCTAGACCCAGGCCGAGATAGTACCCTTCTCGTTTCACAGCCCGCAGAGCCAGCTCGTCACACTGCTCGGCCAGCTCGCAAATCGCTTCTGCGGACACCGGTGCGGTATCTGGCTCTTGCTGCTGCACCCATGAACTCATGGCTACACCGCTCGCCAGGCTTTCCCAGCATCCATTGGCTCCGCAATAACACCTGGGGCCGGACCGATCGATGATTTGGTGACCCAACTCCGGATGCGAATTCCCTGCTCCGCGATACAGCTCGCCACCTAGGATGATTCCGCCGCCAATGCCGGTGCTCACAGTCACGTAGATGAACTTCCGGCTGCCCTTCCCCGAGCCCCGGCTTGCTTCCGCCAGCGCTGCCGCGTCCGCGTCGTTCTCAACGGCCACCGTAACTCCAAACTCCGGCTGGAGCGCGTCCGTTAGGCTTGCGCCTTGCCAGCCCGGAAGAGTTCCCACATCGCCAATCACTCCTGTCATGGGATCAAGGGGGCCGGGGCACGCTACACCAATGCCCGCGAGCTCGCCGCACGCTCTCTTCATGCGATGCAGCATCTCCACAACGCGCTCCATCGCAACCACAAATCCCTGATTGGGACTCGTCAGGCATTCATCGCGCCAGGCAATCGTTCCATCCTCCCGTACTCCGCCCGCCGCAATCTTCGTTCCGCCAATGTCAACAGCCCCAATGGTCTTCACGTTGTCCGTCTTTCCCCAAGCGCATTTAGGCCACCGGGCTCATGCCTGGCCCTTTTCGTAGACTCGCTCGTTCTCAGCATCGAAGTAATATACTCTGCCGTTCCGGTAGGAACGAACCGAAAGATCGATCGTAGCCATCACCTTGTAGCCCAGATCCACCGGGCAATTCGGCTGCTTCCTTGTCCGGATGCAATCGAGGAAGTTATCGACATGCAGCAGATCGCCTTCGTTCCCCACCCCATCAATGCGAACCATTTCGTTCCCGTATTGTTTCGCGAACTCCGCCACGTACGGACTCTCGGGAACAATGTCGGCGTAGTCATATTGCCGGGACGGAGGTCCTTCCCACTCGTCGCTGAGATGAATCGTCGCCTTCGTTCCGCGCAACATCATCCGCGGTCCATGCTCGTTCACTTGCGACGACTGAATCGTCATCGAATATTTGCTTGGATAATCCGCGGCCGTCAGGAAGGTGTCAGGAGTCTGCCGGCCATCGTTGTAGACCCACAGCCCTCCCATTCCGGCGGAGCGAATCGGAAAGTCATTGGCAATCGCAAGGTGAAAGGGGGCAACCACATGGTAGTGAAGGTCGGTGGCAATGCCGCCGGAATAATCCCAGTATTTCCGGAACCGAAAGAAGCGATCTGCGTTGAACGGAATCTGAGGCGCTGACCCCAGCCATTGCTTCCAGTCAATATGGTTCTCGCCCGTCCCGTCAGGCCCCGCTCCCGGGTCGATTGGCCAGTTCCAATCCCCGGTTGGAACGTTGCGGCTATACGTACCCTGCACCGCAACCACCTGCCCAATCATGCCCGACTGGATAATCTCCCGAACCTTTGGCCAGCGGTGCCATGAAAGCCCCTGCACACCGACCTGGATCACGCGATTCAGCTCCTTCGCCCTATGTGCTACTACCTTGGCTTCCTCGACGGTGTGCGTCATTGGCTTTTCGACATAAACGTCCTTGCCGCTGTTGATCGCATCCAGCGTCATGGAAGCATGCCAGTGATCGGGAGTTGCAATGAATACAGCGTCTATATCCGGCCGCTTCAGGACCTCTTCGTGCTGCGTGTACGTCCTGGCGCCCGGAACCAGCTTCGAGGCTCTGGTCAGCCGCCTTTGATAGACGTCGCAGAGCGCCACGATCTGAATGTCTGCCTTGTTCCTCCTGTGCTCCAGCAACAAATTCAGATGATCCGACCCACGCAACCCGAGACCGATGATGGCTACATTGATGCGATCATTCGCACCGATCACGCGTGCCCACGCGGGCGTCATCGCGGTCGCGGCTGCCCCATACGTCGCCGTTTTCAAGAAACTGCGCCGGGATACGGGCGCTGACATACCTGCCATTTCATCCATTCCAACTCCTTTCGGATTGACCGCTTGGGTGTGCGATGAATCGAATCCCCGTTTCCAGGCGGCACTTAAGCCCGCACCGAAATCTGACTGCGATACGCATGCGGCGCGCTAACATGACAAATCGATGCAGTGTGCAACCGGTTGCGGAAACCGATTTCTCATAACCTGTGTAAATAGTAAATGAGGCTCTTGTCAAGTCTGCAAAGCCGTCAAATGCAAATTCGTGAGACTGCCGCTCAGATCCGATCATCGCTTCGAAATGCGGCGCGCCTTGCTCCGCGCAGGCGCGGTGGATTTACGAATCACCAGCGAGGTTTCCAGACGGTAATCCGCGCCTCGATGGCGTTTTAGTCTGAGCATCTTCTCGAGCGCCTCGAAAGCAGTCGTTCCAAGCCGCTCGCGAGGAACACTGATCGTCGTCAGTGGCGGCCGCGCAAGAAAGGCAAAGGAGATGTCGTCGATCCCGATAATGGACACATCTTCCGGAATGCGCACGCCCGCGGACTCCAGAGTGCTCATCGCCCCCATCGCGATCAGATCGCTGCCGCAAAAGATGACTGTCGGGATGTCTGGAACGGAAAGAATGTCCCGGACCGCCGAAGCACCGGCGTCCACGCGGTAGTCGCTGCTGGTCACTGGAAACGGCTTCAGCCCCCGTCTAGTCAACCCGGCCACAAGTTCATGCTTGATGCGCGCCGCGGTCCGGTTTGCTTCCGGACCCGCAATGACAGCGGCGCGTCGATGGCCCAGCCCCGCGACGTGCTCAATCGCTTGCAGGATGCCGCCTTTGTAATCGATCGAGATGTTGCTGACCAATTTGTCAGAAGAACAATAGTTCGTGAACACAACGCCGATGCCGGCCTCGGCAAGCGCTTCGGTCGCAGTATTGTCGATGGACGACGTCATAATTGCCACGCCGCGGACGTCACTCTCCACGAGCTTTCGAATAATGGACTGGGTGCGGGTCTTGCTGTATTCCGTGTTCAGAAGCAGAACGTCGAAACCCCTGTCCCATGCCGCAGCCTGGAACCCACGGATCACTTCAGGGAAAAAAGGATTGGCAATCTCGGAAATAACCAGCCCGAATAGATCGCTTTGTCCCGTAGCCAGCCTTCGCGCATGAACGTTCTTGTAATAGCTGAGTTCACGCACGACCTCAAGCACGCGCTGCCTTGTCTCGTCTGAAATGTAGTGGGTCTTATTCAATACTCGCGACACGGTGGCAGGGGAGACGCCGGCACGCGCAGCTACGTCCCTCATCGTGTAAGCCATCGCACTTCCTCTCTCAAAGCGTACTTACACCTGTCACTACCTAGTCTAAAGCTGCACAGAACGATCCTATATGCGGCAAACCTAACATTTCTGACGGCCATTTCCCCTCCAACCTCAAGCATTTCCGTCGAACGGCATGGCCGGGCCGTTCACCGCTCAACGTCGATCGTCGCTTTGAGGCGAAAATCGCGCGACGACGTACCCACGTTTACTACTCGCGGTCCACTGGCAAGTTCCCACTTGTTGCCCGCAGTTGACCAGTACTCGAGAGACCGGAGCGGCACATGCAGTGTAACCTTCAGGCTTTGCCCCCTATTAACATGAACGCGATCAAAAGCCGCCAGACCGTGGACGGCAAACTGCACGCCACCCCCCGGCTGCTTCTCCGGGCTGTCGAGATACACCTGTGGTACTTCGTCGCTTGCTCTCTGACCCGCATTCCGCAGTGTGAAATTCACATCGAGCCCTCCATCGGCCGACCGCGTTACTTTAAGCCCGGAATATTCAAACCGCGTATATGACAAGCCATATCCAAACGGATAGAGTGGCTTAAGCTTCTGCTGGTCATACCAGCGATAGCCCATAAAAATGCCTTCCGAATAAACCGTCTTGCCTTTCCCCTCCAGGCGCGATTCGCGCTCTGGGTGCGCCGGATCATTCGCTAAACCCTGATCTAGACGCTCTGGCCAGGTGAAGGGCAGCCGTCCCGCTGGACTCACCTTTCCAAGCAGCAGGTTTGCAGTCGCCCATCCGCCCTCGTCTCCTGGAAACCACATCTGCAAAACACCTTTGACCTTTGGGAGCCACGGCATTGCCACCGGTTGCGACACATTGAGCACCACAACTGTGTTCGGATTCACCGCTGCAATATCTGAGATGAGTTTGTCCTGATTCCCGGCAAGCTGAAAGATCGGGTTGTCCACGCCCCAGGCAAATACCACGGCCACCCGCGCGTGCCGTGCTGCTGCAATTGCCGCGTCGTAATTTGCTTTCTGCTGTGCAGGGGTTACCCAGCTCAGGCGTACCTGTGTTGGATCATTCGACGTGTCCGGCTCGACCGCGACTTTTATTGTGTGCGCCCCAGCCTTCAGATCAACTGTTGCCTGCAGATCGTCCAGCCCATCCCTCGTTGGCAGAACATTGTCCTGGCCCGCCTGCGTCACATTCCCGTGAATCACCATCTGATGGTTCGAAACCAGCTCTTTACCATCCAAAGTCAAAGACGCATAGCAGCCGAGATTTTGAAGATACAGAACGTAACTTCCTGCGCTGGGTACGGTGAGTGTGCCCTCCCATTGGAAAGTTGAGTTTGCTGGCAGAGCATTTCCAGTCGAATCTGCAAAGCTCAGCTGCCTGTCGATTTGCCTCATCCCCGAGTTCGACATGCGGCGAAGTCCGGGCTCGCCTTCGTGAGACAGGAACTTCGCCGGAATCGCCGTGCCCGTCAAATCGTCAGCGACGGCGTAACGAATGTTGACCGCCGGATCGCCCGCGGTATCCTTTTTCAGCGTGTAAAATGGCCCAATCTCGCGCGAGGGAATCCCCACAGCCTTCTCGTCCGCAATGCCAATCGCCATCGTCTGACCAGCTCCGGGCCCAATCAACACCAGCGATTTCAGGTCCTGCTTCGTCAACGGAAGCACGTTGTCGTCATTCTTTAGCAAGACCGCTGCATCTTCCGCAGTCCTTTGAAGCGTCGGCGCGTCGGCGTCAGCGTCAATCGGAGTGATGTTGTGTTTCGACTTGCCGTCCAGCAAATCAAAGCGATCCATCTGGACAAGGATGCGTCCCACAGCGCGATCGATATTTGCTTCCTGCACCACGCCGGACTGCACAGCCTTCCGCATCGCCTCCGGCATGTTTTTTTCGATCGGTCCCGGCATCTCCAGATCAAGCCCGTAATTCACGAAATTCGCCGTATGATTCGCGCCCCAGTCCGACGTAACAAAGCCCTTGAAGCCGACCTCATCGCGGAGGATTTTGATGAGAGTGTCGGGGTTGTTGCATGCATACGCACCGTTAATCTTGTTGTACGAACACATGATCGACGATACGCCGGCGTTGACCGCGTCCACGAAAGGCGCAACGTATATCTCATGCAGCGCCTGCTGGCCGATCTCGACGTCCATGCCCCCGTCATACCCGACATAGTGCTTGGCCATCGACAAAATGCCCTGGCTCTGAATGCCCTGAATCTCCGCCGCAGCAATCTGGCCGGTGAGCAGCGGGTCTTCGCCGAAGGTGTTGTAGCCGCGTTCAAATGTCAGGTCGCGGTCCATATTGATGAACGGCTGCAGTGCAACGTCGATGCCCAGTGCGCGCGCATCGCGTCCAATCACAATGCCGTTCAGCCGCGCGTCCTTACGGCTGAAGGTCGCGGCCAAACCCATCGTCGCGGTCAGAGCCGTAGACGGCACTCGCGTCAACACTCCAGGCGGACCATCCGCAAAACGCATCGGCGGAATCCCCAGCCGCGGAACTCCCGGCAAATAGCCGGCCTGCCCTTGGAACGTCGCCGGATCTTCGTTCGCACCATCAAGCATGCTTACCTTCTCATCAAAGGTCATCTCGCTCAGCAACCGGTCCACGCGCCCATTGCCCGTCACCACCGGAACAGAGCCGGCAGCAGTCTGCGCCGCGCAACGTTCCGGCCTCAAGGCCTCGGCCGATAAAACGACGAAGGCGAACAAAAACGTCGCTGCCACGCGACCCAGCGTCTTTCTGCTTCCCGGTTGACTCACCACGTATCTCCTGTAACTGTTTGAGCACACCAGCGAGCGCGCCGCGCGAATGAACCACGAAGCGTGGCCACGCTGCCACTGGGATGATGTACAGACTGCTTCTTAACTATTGGGGTGCATCGGTGATCGTCTGCGATCCCGCATCCCAGAAAACCTGCCGCTTGCGGAAATACGATTGATTCGCCATGTGGCACGCAATGGCTGCATGATTTCCGAAGACAGCATCCTCTACGTTTGGCTTGCGCGTCCTCACAGCATCGAAGAACGTCCAGAGGTGCGGCCGCAAATCGTCCCAGTCATCGCCCGCATAGATTGTCTGCCCAGTCAACGGCTCTTTCCCCGGCGGAGGATCGTGCTTCTCATGCCATTCACTGACATACTCCGCGCGCATCTTGGCCGGATAGCTGGAATCGTAGTAGCAGGGCGCTGTATCGACTCCCGCCTGGGGAGTGAAATGGATACCAAACTCCGTTGTATCCAGGATTCCCTTCGGCCCCATATAGGTCGCCCGCTCGAGAGTTTCCGTGCTCAGGCCGAGGCGAATGTACACAGGAATGCCGTGATAATCGAACAGCACTGGCTGCAGGTCCGGCATATCGCGACCGTCCTTCCAGCGGTAGATTCCACCAAGCGAAAGCGCTGAGCGTGGAGGCTCATTCCAGCCCAGCGTGAACATCATCGCGCTGATCAAATGCACCATCAGGTCGCCCGCCACGCCCGTGCCATAAGCCCGCCAGCAACGCCACCGCGCAAAGCGATCGGGATTGAAGGGAATCTTGGGCGTATCTTTAAGCCATGTATCCCAGGCCAGATTAGCCGGAGAGAGATCCGGCGGCGGCGGATATTCCCACGCTCCCGTAGGATCGTTTCGTCCCAGCGTAAGCTCGACCATCGTAACGTCGCCGATGGCTCCGCCGTCATACATCTCGTGGGCCTTAGCGCACAAAGCCGAGCTCACGCGCTGCGCTCCCACCTGTACCACCCGGTTGTTGCTGTGCGCGGCTTTGACCATTTCAAAGCCTTCCGCCACTGTATGCGACATCGGTTTTTCGCAATAGACGTCTTTTCCCGCCTGGCATGCATCCACGACCACTTGTTGATGCCAGAAGTCCGGCACCGCAACCAGGATGCAGTCGATATCTTTGCGGTCCAGGAGCCTCCGGTAGTCCCGTGTCGTCTCCAAATTCGGGTTATTTGTGATCTCCTTCGCCAGCGTGTGGCGGCCGTCATACAGGTCCGCGGCTCCTACACACTCAACGCCCGAAAGCGTCAGCGCATTCGACAGTACTCCGGAGCCCTCCATCCCCACACCGACAATTCCAAATCGGAGCCGGTCGTTTGGGCCAACGGCTTTGGTCATCGGTGGAATCCGTGGTTCGAGCATCATCGCTTTGCCGCTTGGCGTCAAAAGCCCTCCCGCTGCTATAGCCCCGGCTTGCAGAAATCGGCGACGAGAAAACTCATCCATTCTATTTGCCCCCTTTGTTCGCATTTACCATTGTCAAACTCATTTGCAGAAACTCCGCTTTTCGGCCGCAAGACAACCTATTCGGGCGGCCGAACTCAGCAGCCGGCTCAGTGCAACGACCGCGCTCATATTGCAGATTCGCTTCTATGCTCGCCCGCTTTGAAGTTCTGCAGGATGTATTCCGATGTCCTCAACGAAAACGCGAGAATCGAAAGCGTTGTTGTCTTGTCCGTGCAATTCAGAAAAACGCTGGCGTCGCACACATAAAGATTCGGCACATCATGCGACTGCCCGAAGCGATTCGTCACAAAATGCTTCGGATCGTTCCCCATGCGGCACGTTCCAGTCTCGTGAAGACTGAAGCCCGGAGACTCTATCTCCCCGTGTCCCTCGTAAATGGCGCCCGCATTCCTGAAAATCTCCCGGCAGGATTCCTTCGCGTGCTCCCACATCTTCAGTGCATTCTCGTCCCACTCAAAGTGAATCCGGACTTCCGGAATGCCGTAGATATTTTTCTTCTCTGGGTCGATATCGACGAAATTCTTGTCCGAACGCTGCGATGGGGCCTGCACATAAAAACTGAGCGGCGTGGGATAGCGGCGCTTGATCTCCGCCTTGTAGGAGCTGCCGTAGCCTTCGATATCGTCGTAATAGCTGGGAAAAATCTCGCACCCGCCGTCGGGATACATCGAGTACCCACGGATGAATTTTTCCTTCGTTGGATTCTCTAGGTTCTGCCAGCGCGGCAGCCACGCTACTGAAGTTGATGACACGTTGTCGGGAAAACTCGGCGCCCCGAGTAATTGAGGCAGGTAGCCGAACGCCGTCGTGCCGTAAAGGTGATCGCAAAGGTTGCGTCCCAGCTGTCCGCTCGAATTACCGATTCCCGTCGGCCAGTGCCGCGACTTGGAACTCAACATGATGTGTGCCGAAGCGATGCACGACGCCGCTACCACCACCGCTTTGCCGTAGACTTCGACTTCCCGCCGCGTTCCCCGGTCGACATAGGCCACTCCCTTTGCTCTGCCATCGCTATCCACGAGAATCTCTCTCGCGAGCGCATTCGTCCGCAACTCAAGGTTACCCGTGGCGTTCGCCTTTGGCAGAAAAAAATACGGCGAGGAGAAAAACGCGCCCACGTCGCAGCCGTTTGTGCAGTTGCCGCAATAGTGGCAGGCCGGGTGTCCTTCGTGCGGAACCGTGAGTTGCGCATATCTATCCGGAAGATAGGGGATGCCCGACTTCTCTGCCGCAGCCTGAAGAATGTAGTCCCTGCAGCGGAAGCGGATCGGCGGAAGATACACGCCATCGGGGTTCGAGGGACGGTTCTGCACCGTGCTCGCCACGCCAATCATTCTTTCGATGCGCGAATAGTACGGAGCAATCTCGTCGTAGCTCACAGGCCAATCAACATCGAACCCGTCTCTCGAGGCCGCCTTGAAGTCAATCTCCGCAAATCGAGCCGACGAGCGTCCCCAAAAGTTCGTCTTGCCACCCACCGCAAAGCAGCGAGGCCACATCCACCGCGTTCCCGGAGCCGTGGAGTAGGCAAGATCGTGCTCCCAGATGTTCGGCCCGTACTCGTTGTCCATGTAGCCGACACTCTCAGCGCGTTGCTTCGGAGAGCCGAACCCGCGAAACGGCATGTCATACGGCATGCGGTGTTCCTGGAAGTCTTTTTCTGGAATGAGCTCCCGCCCGGCATTCAAGGCGCACACCTTGAGTCCTGCTTCACACAGGGTCTTGATAGCGATGCCGCCGCCCGCTCCAGTCCCAATGACGATAACGTCGAATTCTCTCAAAGCCACGCCTCAGATTCCGGTGTGCTCGGCATCGCACGCATGATTACATCCCGGCGATGTCGCGTAGAACTTTAATCCCGGAAAATCGAGCGCCTCAAGGCCAATCTTCGTTGTGTAGAAACCCATCACCGTATATTGACGCGCGAGTTTGAAGAAGTCCTGCCCGGCCCTCTCGTCTGCACGTTGATATTTTTTATAGGCTAGACGGTCGAGAATCCGCGTCTGCTCCGCACGCGGCAACCCTGTAAATGTTCGCTGCCTTCCTGCCGCCCCATCCAGCCACGCCAGCCCGCTCCGAAAAGGCTCGTGCAGGGATGAGTCGTTCTGCACCATAAAGTCGATGAACTCGGCGACACCGGCTTCCTTGGCGCCCGGCCCCTGTTCGCTCGGCAAGATCAATTCCGTTAACGTTTCAACCGTTCGGTATTCGTGTGGCGTAAAGAACTTCGGTATGTAAGCTCCACCCGGACCGCCCCCCGAGGCCGGCTGTTGCTCGGCTTTACCAAGCGCGTAACACCAACGTGAAAACCCTGGCGTCGCTGCCGCAACCGCGGCAAGTGAGAACGCCTGCAGAACCTGTCTCCGGCTTGGACTCTGTCCGGACATGCTCCCCCTTGCAAGTTGCAGCCTAATGGCTCTGCTAATGCAAAAGCAAAACCATCAGGCTGGATTCGCGACTGAGGTATTTACCTCACTCCTTCGCCGGCGTCAGAATAATATTGCGGAAAGCAACGCGTCCCTCTTCGCTGCCTTGCAGATAAATCGGGCCAGGCTGACCTTCATTGCTATCCAGTGCGCCACCTGTGATCCCGTCGATCTGCTTGTGATCAATCACTGTTATACCGTTCTGCACCACGGTGACGGTTCTTCCAATCAGCGTAATATCAAACGTCTGCCATTTGTTTGCAACGCGTGGCTGTTCCGGTATGGGATCAAGAAATCCGTATACGCCTCCGGTGTGGTGGCTCGGCGGTTCACTCACCGAATCCGTCTCGATCTGGACTTCGTATCTTCCCCGCAGGAACACGCCACTGTTCGACTTCACACCGCAGTTGAACTCAAGGTGCAGCTTGAAGTTGCGGAACTTCTTCCGGGTAATGATCTCGGTGCCGTGACCGGTGCTCACAAGCGTGCCATCTTCGATCTTCCAGCTACCTGCGTTGGCTGGGTCTTTAAATCGCCAGCCGTCAAAATTCTTGCCGTCAAACAGCCTGATCGGCTTTCCCCATTCCGTGACAGGATGGTAGGTGAGTGCCGGAGCACGATGACCTGTCAGTATCCACGTATGCTCCGAATTAGTCACTTGACCCGTTAGCCGATCTCCAAGGCGCTTCACAGTGTAGGTGGTATTCACCGGAAAGCCCTCTTCGTTCGCGGGAGAGACAAAAACCAGTTCGCCATCCCTCAGTTCCACCTGCTTCATCGGCGTGGCGTGATCCGTCACTCCCACAAACAGTACCTTGACCTGCCCCTGGCTTTCAGAAACGTCGATCCACGAAGGCAAAGTGCCCGAGGAATTCGTCAACGTAAGGTCCCAGCGCCCCAGAAATGGCTTGGGAGAACTCTGGGCAATCGCGCAGTTCGCGACAAGCATGGCGCAGAGTCCCAGAAGCCCCGCATACAGTTGTGCAGTCCGCCTGCGCGCAACGAAAGACGATACTGTTCTCTTCGGCTCACCAGACCCACCACAAATTGATCTTGAAAATCGCGGCATTAACTTCTCTCTCTCCTCTTTGTCGGATCTCATCGTTAATATTTTGAAGGCTTGATCGCTCGCCTATCCGGCCCAGTTTAGCCCCGCCAGTGCCCGAAGGAACCAAGCAGAGCATCATGGTGTGAGTTGCCCTGCTCAACTTTTGAGAGCAATAGGAAATCGCTTTCCGCAAGCGTTTTCCAATCTACCTTCCACCTCGGGCGCTGTCAAATCACAATCGTCGGACTCTTGAACCCATGAAGGGTGCAGACAAGCGCACCGCCCTGGAGACAGTGGTACCGAAACGGGCCGCGTCAGCGACCGAAGACAATGGGTCGTACCAGTGCTCAGAATCGCCTGTAATTACGCACGTTGTTGAAGCGGATTGCCCACAAAAGCCCCCACCACCGGACCTATTGGAAGAGCATCTGGCTTTATGCATCAGTCGCAAGCCGCTGAAACACTTCGGCCCCTCTGGCGGGACTCGAACTTCCAACCCTTCGCTTAACAACCGAATGTTCGCGATTCTGCGTATGCACTTCGCACCACATTAGATTAGGTCGCTATTAGATTAGGTCGCTGCGTTGGCCGTGGAGAGCACAGCAAAGCCAAATTGGCACAATCTGGGCGCAAACGAAATCGCGATCTGTAATTCACTCAAAGCGCGAAGGATATTTGGTGCCCGGAGGGGGACTTGAACCCCCACGACCTGTTAGAGTCTGCGGATTTTAAGTCCAATTTTTGGCCTTCTGCAACGAGTCGCAATCCGTCGCAAAATATCGCATAAGCTATTTTATTACATATGGATACATAGGGTGGCCCACTTGCAGTGATTCGCAGCCAAATGCAGAAAAGTTGGTAACGAACAGCCATCAAAACAGCCACTGAAAATGCCCTGAAAATGACGCAAAATGGCCCGGAAAAAACAGCGGGTCGAAAATCCGATTTGAAGCGTTGATGGCTGTTCCAGGAGCTCCCGAAACACAGCGGATTTTACTTGTATCGGCGTAGAACGCGCCTGATGGCTGTTTGATGGCTGTTTTGCATTTGGCGAATGTGGCGAGGCAACGCTCGCTCAGAACTCTGCTGTTCAGGCTTTCAGCCGCATATCGAATGGGTACGAGAAGGTCTCTGTAATTCGGAAGAGATCCGCCTGGTTGTGAGACGGATTGAATAGGAAGTTGAACGTCTCCGGAGCGATCACACTTGGCACCTTGAGCAGAACCGTCTCATTTTTCCGAAGCCAGTCAGTTCCCAAGTCGCGGGTGACCTCGATTCGCTTGTGCCAATCGGGTGGCAGGCTATCCATCGTTGCGGATGCGATTTCTGTGTCCGGTCCTTCGACCTTCAGCAAGGTAAATTCCGGGGGCACGTCGTTGGCGCTGGTATGGACGCAGACTTCGAGAAGGGCAGAAGCTGGGGACTCGGCAAGGTAGACGATGCGGTGGCCGGCATGATGCCATCGGCCTGCCGCTTTGAGCCCGCCGATTCCCTCAAGGTCACGATGCCGGCTGATCCGCCACAAGACCATTTAGACGAACATGCCTTCGTCGATCTGAATGAGAAGCTCTTCAACGATCCGGCTGCCAGTGTCCGTCTTCAGGAGCGATAGTGGCGTTCGGTCGTCCAGTCGGGCATTGGGTCTTCGCAGCCATGCAAGAGCACGCTCACGACTGGCGTAGATAGATTGCGCACGCGAAAGAACCCGAATCATGCGCAGGACCCGGTCGGATTCTTCTACCGTCAGCTTTTCCCGGCGGGACCGGCGATGCTGGAGGGTCCGTGAATGTATCACCAGCTCGTCGAGCTCAGACTTTTCCAGGCCCAGCGCGATCAAGCGCTTGATGGAAGATGGAGCAAGACGGTCTTCCACGATACGAAGTACTTCTTCGTCCGTGACTGGCGCGTCCAAACCCAGCCAGTCTCCGATTTGCACATTGACTGCATTCATAGGAGCTACTCACCTACATTATGCCACATGCTAACCGGCAAAGTGTAGTTTTGCCCTTTCATGCATTGGAAAAACAGGAACGGCGTCTCATTCTATTGCCTAATATATTAGGCAATAACTCTTTAATTGGCCATAATGCCTGATATACTAGGCATCATGCTTCTGTCCTCCATCGCCGAACAAGTCGTGAGCAGGCGCAAAGCAATGGGCCTGAGCCAAACGGCGCTCGCCAGGAAAGCAAGAATCAGTCGCGCAACGCTCGATGCATTGGAGAACGGCCGCCTCGGAGAACTAGGCTACACAAAGGTCGTGAATGTTCTGACGGCACTGGGCCTGGAGCTCAAACTCCACGAAGCGAACGCGCGCCGCCCAACCCTCGAAGAACTTATGAGAGAGGACAACGATGATCAAGGTTTGGACCGACAGCGCTGAAGCAGGAATGCTTGATCGCTTCGGTGCGCGCGGCAGCACCTTCGTGTATCAGCCGGCAGCGCCATCGGCGCGAGCGGTGTCCGTGACTATGCCTGTCCGTCTTCCTTCCTGGGATGTGCAATTCGGATTGCATCCGGTTTTTGAAATGAACCTGCCGGAAGGCGCACTTCGCGAACGCCTCCGTCTGGTTTTCGCAAAGGCCACGGGTACGTTTGATGAGTTCGACCTACTAGGCATCGTCGGACGCTCTCAGGTTGGACGTTTGCGCTATACCGGCCAATCGGAGCAATTGCAGGAGGATGTTCCCTTCCAGTCGGTCGACGAGATTCTTGAAAAACGTCGCGGCGGCGACCTCTATCGTTATCTCCTCGAAAAGTTCGCTTCGTTCTCCGGCATAAGTGGTGTGCAGCCGAAAGTATTGGTTCGCGATGAAGCCGCATCGGTTCCTCTCAAGACCTCGGAACATCGGCTCTCTCAAAGCCATCGCGGTGCAACTCACATCGTGAAATTTTGGGAGCTGAACGAATACCCTCAACTTGCCGCGAACGAATACTTTTGCCTCAAGGTTGCTGAGAACGCCGGCCTGGAGGTGCCTCCTTACCGCCTTTCTGACGATGCCCTTGCGCTCGTAATCGATCGGTTCGACTTGCGCCCCGATGGCACATATCGCGGATTCGAAGATTTCTGTGTCCTGAATGCGCGGCGCACGGAGGAGAAATACCGTGGAAGCTACGAAACCTCGATTATGAAGCGCTTCGGAGAGTTTGCGAATTCGAAGCATGTCACTGAAGACCTGGAGCGACTCTTTACCCTCATTGTCGTCAACTGCGCTCTGCGCAATGGCGACGCACACCTGAAGAATTTCGGCATCGTCTATGAGGATGTGCAGGGCGAGGCAAGGCTCGCTCCCGTCTACGACCTTGTGACCACGGCTGTCTATCTGCCTATGGACAAAATGGCGCTCACGCTCAACGGAAAAACAACTTGGCCCAGAAACAAAGATCTACAGCGTCTCGGTGAGACGCGCATCGGCGCCACTCCAGCACGCATCAAGCAAATCATGGAACGCGTCGGCCAGGCTATTGCCGAGACCTCTCAACTAATGCGCACTTATATGAAAGAGCATCCGGAATTTGAAGAGATTGGCGGTCTCATGCTTCAACAATGGGGACAGGGCCTTGAGACTTCTGTGAAAGTTGTCTGAAGAATGGTGCGACTTTTCCGCATTGAGCGTCGCTCTCCGCTGAGAGTGGGAGCAGATCTACGATCACGAAGAATGGAGTGTTTGGCTGGATGCGGCTTGTCTTGATTTCAGATACCCACGGTCTCCATGATCGGATTCCGCAGATGCCTGAAGGCGATATTCTCGTGCACGCCGGCGATTTCATGAACGCAGGGTACGACCTGCGGGAAGTTATCTCATTCAATCGTTGGCTTGGAGAACAGCCTTTCGCACATCGCGTTGTTTGTGGCGGCAATCATGATCGGCTGTTTGAGAATGCTCCTGGGCATGCTCGCTCGCTTCTTTCAAACGGAATCTACCTCGAAGACAGCGGAGCAACGGTCGCGGGCCTCTCGCTCTGGGGGTCGCCTTACACTCCCGAGTTCCTCCACTGGGCTTTCATGTATCCCCGTGGTGAAGCGGCGAATCTACACTGGGACCAGATTCCAGATTCACTTGATGTGCTCGTCACGCATGGGCCCCCGTATGGAATCCTCGATCAGACAACTTCTGATGAACCTCATCTAGGCTGCGAAGAATTGCTAGAAGCGGTAAAACGGAAGCGACCCAAGGTTCATGTCTTTGGCCACATTCACGGCGGCGCTGGAATCCATTCCGAAGGGAACACGCTATTTGTGAACGCCGCCTATTTGAACGAGAGCTATAAACCTCTCGAACCAGCGGGGCAGATCAGAGTAGTCGATCTATGAAGATCGCAATGTCGAGCACCTGCAGTCTGCCTCAACATCAGGCCACGATGCGCTCGGGGTGATCGCTATGCGCATATTTCCGCAGCTCGGCCACGGGAATCAGGATTCGCCCTCCAAGCTTCCTAAAAGGCAATCTCCGATTTGCCAACAGATAGTCGATTCCCCGCACGCTGATTGAAAGAAGCTGCGCTGCCTCTTCACGTCCCACAAGGATCTTCGCATCTGGCGCGATGCGAACTCGCGCCGGTGGTTTTTTGCGTTCTGCTGTGCTGTCACTCATTGGTTCCACTCCTCTTCTGATCAAGATCCCTGCCTAGTGAATTACATTCCTAGCCCGAGTCCCATACCAATGTCGAACTCGCGCACTTGCGGCGAGTCAATACTCTTCTCCATCGTCGGCACTATCGTCTGTTCCGGTGCATACGCGCTCTTGTGCGAAATGTCGCGGCTAGCGGCGGCAATGTCCTCCACGGTTGCCATTCCAAACTCACGTCCTTCCTGGTCGTAAGGTAGCGATCACCTCAATGAAAGCACCGCACATTGCAGCGAATCAATCACTGTGTAAACCAACAGCCATCACAACAGCCACCAAGCGAAAAATGCCTCCCAAATTTTGAGAGGCAATGTCTAGTTAAGTCATTGATTTTCTGGTGCCCGGAGGGGGACTTGAACCCCCACGGAGGGTAAGCTCCTGCGGATTTTAAGTCCGCTGCGTCTGCCGATTTCTTGTTGATAATAAATCACTTATATCGACTATATGTGTAAGATGTGAAAGAGACTGTGTAAGTTTTTGGTTTTCTCCGGGATTTGCATCACCCACTTTTTGCATTCGGGCACCTAAATTCCGGCTGAAGGAAGAGAGGCTAGCACCTTTTGGCGCGATCATCTCCATACGTTGTCAATCAGCGAGCTTTGATAAGCCCGGCTTTCTGCCAGGCGTTGTATACTTTTTCTGCTCCACGAAGCAATCCATCACGTCAGATTTATTGAGCGATCATCCGTTGATCAGCTGAGCTCATTGTGTTTGCTGCATCTGCCCGGGTCTGCGTTGCCAAGATTCTCCCTCCGCGAGGCTGAGATGAACTTCCGCGCCCTGAACCTCCTGACACTGATCGCGACCTTGAGTTTGATCGGCATGTTTGCTTCCACCGCTGAAGCGCAGCGACCTGCTGTCCCGCCGGTTCCAGCGGCCGCCCAGAACCTTAGCGAAAAATACGAATTCAAAACGCTAAAAGGAAACCCCGCGGAAGGAGTCGCTACTAAATTAAAGGTACAGCAATCGGCTGCGGGCACAACGGAGCTTCTCAATCAATCTAACGATTGGATGTTGGTCAACGGACATCTTCTTGCCCCGAACGCAACAATGACGTGGACTCCAATTATCAGCGCGTATGTCATAACGGATGGGGAGGGATGCTTCGAGGCTAAGACTGTCTCCGATGCAGGCTTAGGTACCCTGAATGTCCCGGTTACAAAATTGCCTCACGCTTTTGGCGGTCGCAACAACATCACTGTTCCTGAGATCAAGTTGGTTGATCCTCAGTTCATTCGGCAGAAGCTGAACCAAGCCGCACAAGCCTTGGCCACACTAACTCCCTGGAATGCCACGGCGATCACCAATCAATATGGTGCAACTCAAGGGAGTACCAATACCAATTCCTATTTCGCAGGGCAACTCACCACTGCGGGCACTCCCCAAGTTCAAAGCACCTACAATACCGGGCAGCCGAGTACCACCGTGACGAGCTACAACGGCCAGTGTCCTGCAAATTACTATATCTCGGCGATCAGCGGAACGAGCGTGACGTGCACAGCTGTAGCTACGCCCGGCACCACGGCAATGCCATCGTCCGGGAGTTTGAATTCGACTCAGGTAACGACGCCCAGTCCGTCACTGCAAACACAATTAACCACGCCCTCGTTTGTCGCGACGGTTCCAACTCAACCCACTGCCACCGGAGCGCTAACTCCCAGTTCGACTGTCGCGCCGAACCCCTACGACATCCTGTCGCAGCAGGTAGAGCTCAATTCAGAACTTGTCACCTATCAGGCGCTCTTTAGCGGATTAGCGAGTGATAACTCCTACATTTCGAACAGCGGGCAGGTGGGAGGCGCGAGGCAGCAGGTTACGCTCGCCTTTCCGGTAAGCGTCTCGCCGTTCGCCCCCTACAAGGGAGCTGTAGCGGAAGTGCGCGTATTCATGATCCCCTCGAAGGCCGCGACAGCAAATTCCAGCGTACCCACGTCGCCGTTGAGCGTCGTCAATCTGCTGCCCGCATCAAACACCTACAACGTAGCACAGGCTACAACAAACACGAAGCAGTTTGGGGCTGGAGTTACACTCGACCTCATCGGTGTCGGCGCGAGTGGCGGTAAAACCAAAAGCACACTGTATCTGGCGAAAGACACTGACACCATCGCGTTGCAATACGCGAACCCGATTGCCCGAATCGAAAAGGATGTCAAAAAGCCCATCACGGCCACCTTCCGTGAATTGCTCCCTGTCGGCGAGTGTGAGATAACGAGTACAACGAATTGGACAGCAGCTTCGAAATTGGCGGACGAGAAGTACGATTTGAGCAAGGCGATTATATTCGGATGGCAGTTCAAGCCCGTACTCGGCAATGAGGATCTTTTACCCATCGATGGGAGGTTGTTCTTTGCGCAGATCGCGCTCGACGCGGGAACGGACCAGCCAATTCTTTTCGTAGAGACCCGGTGGCGCGCTTATGACAGGAAAACCGGCGTCGTAGGCAACGTTTACAAGGACAGTTGCACGTGGGAATACTACGGTCCTGCCAAGCCTCTCGAATATGCGTCGGCCGTCACCTATCTAACCACCGATGATCTCGGTGGGGGCAATCTGAGGGTAAAGGTAAACGGCTACTTCACGGACCCCAATCTCCAGGTCCGCATGGGCAATACTCAGCGAGCCCCCGATTCGATCTCGACAGACCTAAATAGCTTTGAGTTCTATACCCCTGCAAACACCTTCGTGGCCGCACCGGATTTCGAAACTCTTTCTGAAGGCGACCCGCCGTTAAACCTCGTGTCGTTGCCGGCAGCGGGCAAGAGCTGTGCCATGGACGCGAGTAAGCTAAGCGCGGAAGCTACACCCCATCCCGACGGCACTGCGACGGTGAATGTCCACCTCACTTATGGTCAAGACCGCGTCGCCGGGGAGGAATTTCCTCTCGTGCTATTTGGGACCGATGTCTATGGGTTGCACGATCACCCGTTTCTTCCGCTTTTGCCCGGTCAGACGCTCGACCCGAAGAGCCGCGATCTGCGCTTCAGCGTGAAGCTCGCTGCCTTGTCATCCGACCCTGCCATAACTGTCAAGGATGTCAACTGGTCCAACCGGCCAGTCATCACTCGCATTCGCGTCGGGCCTACATTTACCAGCATGCAGTCGCTCGTCACGCCCACCAAGGCAGGAGGCGCTGGCGACGATACTGTCTTGAGCAAGGGTCCCTATGAGGTACTTGGAACAGGGTTTGAATCAATCTGCGCCCCAGACGAGAACAAGACACTCCAATGCCTCTCGCTTGTCGACGCCACCTCCGGAACAGCAACTCCATTCAAGAGCGACCACTTTCAGGTGCTCAATGACCAAGTCGCCCGCCTCGTTCTCGATCAGGACACCAAGCCCCCTTTGTTGCTTCACTGGACCGATACGGATAATCAGGTCACAGAATGGAGCCTCGCAACGAAACCTGCTGCTCCCCCGACTACGCCGATAACGGCAGACAAGTCTCTCAAGAAAGGTGATAGCCTTAGCGTAGTGTTCAGCGGACAGGACTTCTCTGGTGTGAGTATAGTTTCGTTTGAAGAGACGCCGCTTACCGTACTCGCCAAGGATACGAAGTCAATCACGGTGCTGGTAACAACCAAAGTGACGGCGTCGCCAGGAAGCAAAGACTTGATTGCAACGGGCGGGGATGGCAAACCCATTGTGTTGCCACTAATTGTTACGGCGCAGTAGTGCGTGCGCGCCATGGGGCCCAGTGGCTTTGGCCCGTTCGGCTAAACCGCTTAGATGCCAATGCCAACTTCCATACCAGGGGTGCGTGCGGTCTGCGGCGATTGCGCGACATCTTGTTGGACAGGAGAAATCGCCTTCTCCGCCCTGTGCGCACTCTCGTGAGAAACATCTCGGCTTAACGCCTCGGCGAGTCTGCCACGATCATTGGTGAAGATCTGGGCATCCGAGGCTCCTCGCGACACGGCGACGTAGGCCATCCGATTATTGATGAGATCTTTGGCCGGTAGGTCCGTATCAACGTGGATCAGAACGCGTTCCGCAGTCTGCCCTTGACCGGAATAGCTGGTGACGGCGTAACCGTGGTCCAGGTGGGGGTGACGCTGGGGATCGATTCGCAAGTGTCGCCCACTATCAAGCCGCAGTGCCATTTTGCCGCTGTCATCGATGGCCGTTATTGTTCCAAGCTCGCGGTTTGCGACTTTCAGATCTTGATTCGGAGCAGTGATTTGAACCCTATCGCCGGCAGAGAATGCTCGTTGCTCATCACGGTAGACCGATACTCCGGCGTGCCGTCGCGGGTCGTACGTGCGCTCGCTCCCATCCACTCGCGAGACCGTTAACAAATTGCTGCGTGCATCAGTGCTCGTAACGCGGGTGTACTCCCCTTTTTGAATGCCAGTTTCCTTTGACGAACGCGAATATCGCAATACGTCGTTCACCTGGTATTTCTGCGCCCAACTGCGGTCGGCCCCCGTCATGTCCTGGCGAGCAACGAGCGTGGTCACCTGGTGTTCTTGCTTGCTCACGATGCCCCGTCCCTGGAGTTCCGAGTGAATCCGTTGGTTAATTTCTGTTCGAGAATGGTTATCCGGTGAGATCACCAATGCACCGTCAGGAGCCTGAACGTACTCGCGGGCCATGGCGGCAATGCGATCCGTCCGCGCCGGTATTTCATGAATCCGTCCCTGCAGCTCAAGGTTTGCTACGCCCGCTTGTACTTCTCCATGGGCCAGTTGCTCTACAACCTGTTTAAGGGCGGGATCGCGCTGCCGGACTATCTCGTCGAGCCTTACAGTCTTCATGCCAGCTTCTTGAAGTTGCGCGAAGGGCCGGCCCGCCTCGATAGCTTCGTGTTGTCGCGTGTCGCCTACCAAGAGCACTCGGTCAGTCGGATGCAGCCGGCTCACGAACTCGTGCATTTGCTTCGTCGATGCCAGAGATGATTCGTCCAAAACATATACGCGCCGGTCACCGGTGTCCGGCTGCTCGCCGCGGGCGAGGTGGCGCTGCAACGTTGAGGTTTCAAGTCCGGCTTCGGCCAGCTTCTGTGCAGCGCGAGATGTGGGCGCGAATCCTTCAATGCGAAAGCCCTCAGCCTCAGCAGCTTCACGTACAACCGAAAGGGCAGTCGTTTTTCCGGTGCCCGCCTTGCCGTCGAGTCCAACAATCTGCTCGCGCGAATTCATGATCTCCAGAACGGCGCTGCGTTGGGCCTCATTCAGCTCAGGGTGACGATTCAGACTTGCGGAAATGCTCTCCGGCCTAACAAGCGGTGAGGTCTCAACACTGCGTTGATTGCCGTCCTGCATTCGTGCGATTGTTTCTTTTTCAAGCCGTATCATTTCTGCCGTTGTGAATCGTCGCCCGGCCTCTCCCTCTTGCGGCTCAAGTACGCGGAACTCACCAGTCTTCACCCGCCGCTCAAGTTCTTCTCGCGCCTGCTGAAAGTTGATGTTGCCCATCCCACGATCCAGCACAGAGTGAAGGACAACTCGCTCGTCTCGAACCGCGGAGCGCTCGAAGACATGACTACGGGCATAGGTCACCGCTTGCTGAAGAGTCTTTTCGGGCTGTTGAGTACGAATTTGGATATGCTGCCTGGCTTCCGCGACAACTCGATCCGGTTGATTCCCATACTGAGCAGCCAACTCGCGGTGTTGCTTCAGGACTTCATTTTGAGGAAGCAGTTCCTTTTGATCGCGGGTTCTGTGAGCAGCGACCTGTGCTGCACCAGCGCCCTCCATTCCGATGGACTCCAAGTGTTCCTTGATTTGCTCCCGCCGAGGACTCGAGGCATCGAGGTACTCCTGCGTATAGCCTTTGATTTCCGGCTGACCGTACTTGCCGCGCTCGATCGAATAGCCCAAACCTTGAAGCCGGGCGGCCAGTTCCGATCGATAAACGCTCGTCACATAATGCTGTGACTGGAAAAGGCTGCGCTCCTGGAGGGCTCGGGTCTGCCCATTCTCGCGGACAGTCACATTAAAAACGACAGCATGGGTGTGGAGCTGCGGGGCAGCATATCCCTCGACGGGCCGTGCTGTGTCATGTTCGAAGGTTGCGGCGACGAACTTTCCTGTTGTCTCCGGAGACTTGGTGTTCCCCATCCTGGCCTGCGTGTACCGTTCCAATTCGCCCAAGGCAACGCGGACGCTCTCGCGATGTGCTTCGCGGATCCGATCATCGCCGCCGACGAGAGCGGTCAATGAGACTGATTTCGGCGCCGAGAAGGTGGCATCCCATCCCGCACGATGTTCCGTGCTGGTGATCTCCCTTCCATATTCATTCTCGTACGTGCGAGCGGTCTGATGTTTGACCATCTGCTCGCCTGTTTCTGGGTGTTGACCTTCGCTCAATCGCGCAAAGTGCTCCGCGCCCACAGGACCAGTCAAATCCCAATCCTCTGCCAGTTTCCCTTGCCACTCGCTGTGCGCGCGTCGGTCCTGACTCCAATAATTCTGCTCCTCAGAAGTGAACTCTTGAGAGTGGTACGTTTGCGCCTGCCCTGCTGAGAGCGCCTTCGAAATGGTCAACATAGCCTTCAACTCCAGAATTCGAAGCGGGTCGGAAGCCGCCTGAATTGGGCAACCAAGATTCAATCAATCCATTGCGATTCGTCCCAGACGGCAGGTTCAGCATTTGCGACTTTCTGCTGCGAATGAACGGGGAAAATGCCTTGACTTCCTGCGGTCTTCTTGGGCGGCAACACCGGCATATCTATTCCAGGGCGTGCTGGCGTGACGTTCTTGTTGCCAACATCTTTTGGCGACGCCGACACGGCTCCTCGCTCCAGAAAAGCAGGCTGGCGCTCAATTGCTCCGACGTATGGGAACCGAACCTTAACCACGAGGTTTTCTTGCTTGATATAGCCGTGAAGGGGTTCCAAGCCTGCTATTTCCGAAGCCATCACGAGCGGCTTGTTCGCGATGTCCATCGTGTATTGCCTGTTACCGGGAAGCAAGCCGTGCCGCCGCGATTCCTTAAGACGCTCCACCTCAATCTCTCCGATTGCGTCAGAGACCCATTTCGACGAATGCGGCTCCGAGGTCTTCAAAAAGAGCTTTGTGGCTGGCTGGGAGAGCATTGTCTCAGCATCTTTGCCGTACCTCTTTTCGATTTGGCTTCGTCCTTGAAAACCCAGCACGACTGGATTTCCCGACTTTCGCGCCTCCGTGACTACTGTATGTAGCTGAGGCAACTTGTTCAGGCTCGCAACTTCATCGAGCACAAACCAAACAGGCTTGGCGCCATGGATTGCCGGCGCCATTGTGCGGAGAATCAGCATGTCCAGCCAAGCGCTGTGGAGAGGCAGAATTTTTTGGCGAGAGGCGGGACTGGAAGTCAGAAATATCCACTGAGACCGTCCGTCGTTCCAGCGACCCGACGAATAGACCGAGCGGGTGCCATCGTGCGACGGCAAGAGTTCGAGGCTCTCCGCGATCATATTGAAGCTCGAAAGCACACCACCTCTTTGGGCAGGCGCACCGGGATCAAGGAACGCGGCATAAGGAGTGCCCTTCGCCATCGTCTCAATTTGGTCCGAATTGCTCATCCATGCGATGAGCTGCTGAGGGGTAGGCCGGCGGCGCATGAGGAACGTAAAGACTCGACGGGGCGCGTCAGTAAAATAGTCTTTTTCAAAGTCCTTGTCTGGGAATAGCGCCGCGGCCATGGCGGAGTTGGCGTCATCGGATTCCGACTCTTCCGCTATATCCCAAAAAGGACACCTGACATCGAGCGGATTAAGAATGATGTCGCCGCGCTCAGGCGAATAGAACTCCGGAGTGAATTCAAGCGCAGGGTCATAAACGACTGCCACTTCCTGCCGAAACGCAACCTGGCGCAGAATCTGGCGCATGGCGGAAGTTTTCCCGCTGCCGCTGTCCCCCATGATAATGATGTGGCTCGATTCGAGCTTTCGGCGAATCCCCAGCGAAGGAGGTCTACGGCCCAGTACCCGATCTTGCATTTGACGCAGCAACGTGGCCGGATGCAACTGAAGCTGAATGCCATCTGGCTGGAGCCTGGCATTCCACTCTGCCGCCGAAACCAATTCCGGCCCCTTGGTCCTCCTTCCGTGCCGCTCTTCGTGCCTGCTTGCAGCATTCGATCTGCGCCTGATCGCAATCACCACAGCCAGCAATCCGGCAACTCCGAGAAGGCCGAGCAGCAGGGGTTTCGCAACGATCCACTCATAGCTCTGGCCGTCGTAGATGTGTGCGCGGAGGAAGGATTGCAATTCCGCCGAGTTGACGCGCTCCTGAGCACCGGCTTGCACCCCTGTCCAACCGTCCCTCAACGCAGCGGGTGAGAGGCGAACACCGATGGTTCCACTGTTCTCGGTCTGGGCGTCCCGATTGGTGAGCAGAACACGTTGCCGGCCGGGAGCCGTCTTGTATAGCCACACAACCGGGGTTGTTGCGCCAGGCTGGTTTGCGGTCTTGGCGCTTTCCACGTATGCGAGCAGATAGCACCGCTGAAGTGGCGGCTCAATGACAAACAGAAAGGCCCCCAGCAGGGGAAGGACAGGAAGGGCAAGCACGAAACCCATGAAGACGATCAACCAGAAAAGGGACCGTCGAGGAAATCGGAGCGGCGGCACAGTATGACCTCCTACACTTTCACGTCTTTCCATCCTTTCGATTGGCAAGAAATTCTTCAGCTTTCTGGAGTTTGATCGAATCCGCATACGCGGTCATCTTGCGGATGGATTCCTCGCTGAGCGGCCCCCTTGAGGCGGACGCAAAGAGATTCACGAGGAGGTTTCGCACCGCCATCAACTCTGCAAGCAAAACGGGGTCCGTTTCGCCGCCTCGCCGCCCTCGGGCCTGGGCGAGGGCAGCTTCACGGAGCCATTCGCCCACCTTCTTGCCCTCGGCTGATGCAGCCGATTCAACCTCGGCGAATTCTGTTTCGGTAATCCGGGTAGAGATCGATTTGGCCCGAAAACTCTCACCTGCGCGGGGAGTGGGCACAGCGGGCGGAACCAAAGAAGGCGGTCTGGTCTCGGGGGAAGACATCAGTCAGTCGCCTAAACGCAAAGTAGCGCCGGACTGCGGCATTGTCAAACCGCGCGAGCCTAAGTAATTCCATCGAAAGATGTTCACATTTGTAGACGTGGCACGCGCAGCGCGTTTACAAACAGCAACAAAACCCCTCCAAATACCTCAAAATCAAGATGTTCACAAAATGAGGCGGCCGCGACCCCGTCTGGGGATGACGTGTCAATCTCCACCCGCTGCGAAGCAGCGCGCTTAACACTGAGCATCCGGTAGGGAACCCGATTCACCGCCAGAGCGACTTCCCTGATCGCTTCAGTTATTGATGGGCCCCGAACTGACCACCGCAGATTGGCTACTTCGGCCTACCGGAAAGCTGCAGCCGACCGGTCGAACGGCGGCAGCTATTCGACGGTCGAGAGGGCATCGGGCGTCCAGAACGGATCTCCCAACTCATGTAGAGAATCGAAGTGCTTACAGGACCCAGGAAGGTAAGCAAGCTTGTTGCTGGGTGATACGGTCTGGAGGTCACCATCGTACTCCAACAGCAATGGCGTTGCCTTGTGCGTCTCCCACGGCGTAAGCAGCCTCATGAAAAATCCGACGGCGATGGAAGCGAGGATTCCATTCGGCCACACAACCTGGGGCTTCTCACCCGCCGCACCATACCTTGCGGCCTCTTTGGCCAGCGCCTCATCGGTGATTAGACTCATACAGCGCATGCAGGGCTTGCCAGGCATCGACAACATCGCCTGACCGCTGATTGAGTATTCCCCATTCAACTCGTGAACATCCATCCCTATGTCGATGAGAGGGATAAGGAATCGTCTGGCAAAAGCTTCCAGTTCGTTGCGACACCTGATCGAATCGACGCACGCGAAGATGACATCGACGTCACGAAGCTCCGCCGTAACTTCCGTCCAATTCGCCTGATGCTTGATGACCTCGGCGGCGGGATTCACGGCCTTGATCACACGCTCTGCAATATCGACTTTGGGTGTGCCGAGCTCGACGTCTTCCATGGTGCCGCCCACCAGCCGGTTGAGGTTGGTGTCTTCCATGCAATCGGGGTCGATGGGCAGAAAGCATCCTACCCCGATGTGCGCGAGTTGCTGCGCGACGTGCGAGCCTCCGCCGCCGAGGCCCACAAGAGCGGTTCGGGTGCGGCCCAACACGTTCTCTGAGTCTTTCCCGAGGAACGACTGGCGCTTGAGATTCAACTTGTCAGTCATGGGCCACCTTCCAGGTGCAGCGCATTGGACTTCCGACAATCGCAACCTCCATGCGGGCCGGCGTGGGGCTGCCAGGAATCCAGCACTGGCCTACCGCTGAATCGAAACTGAATACCACCGCTCCATGAGGAAGGCTGGGTTGAACGTTCCAGAAGTCTGGCACGAACAAGGCATTCTCCCGGATGTCCGTTCTGCTGAAGCCGGGTCTTCCGCGATGTTCGTGCAGGTGAACGTGAACCATGGAGACGACCTCCGTGTAGGCCGTCTGCAGCGCTTTGCGGAAGCCGGAGCGACCGATCGTTGCTCCCGCGGAGGGATCGTCGACGTAGTCTCCATCCTCGACTTGATGGACTCCTCCGGCGAGCAGGAGTAATGACGTAGCCGATAACGCCGGGCGGCACTTGAGAAAGGCGACTCGCTCTGCTGCAAAGTCATGCGGCTCGCGCAGTCGCTGGACCAGATCGTCATAGAGGGTCGCGGTGAGCTTCAGGATCGTTCTCATCGAAGCCCCCGGAGATGCTCGGCTAGGATTTCCGCAGGGCGCAAGCCAGCTGGCACCTGGTTCCAGGACCATGTCCACCACGGTCTGCCCAGGACAACGTGAGAGCTCCAGTTTGCGCCCCGGGCGGACACCGCCTGCACGAGGAAGAGACGGGTGGGGTAGCCTGCGTGCTGGCCCAGGCAAAGCAGAGCCTGCGTCTCGCGTGGGTTGCAGCCTTCGGGAAGCACGAGCCGAGGAAGGAAGACGAAGTCGACTCCGCCTTCCGCCTTCGCCGACACATCGCCAAAGACCGCCCGCAATTCGTCGAGGTGCTCGGGGGCGACCATTAGGATGACTGCCCCCGGCGCACATGGCTGACGAAGATCTCGCCACCCTTAATGTGGACAGTGCCGTTGTCGGGCAGCTCCTTGAACTCGCCGCCGATCACCTCATCCAGCACGCGGGACGGATCGACCTCAAGGACCCGCTTAAGCTCGGCGACTGTGTAGGTCCCGGCCTGGATGGTCTTCGGCTTGTTGTCGATGGTCACGTGGACGAGCTTAGGCGCCGTGGTGAACCTCTCGACGCCATGCTTGCGGAGGTTTGCTTCGGCATGGGGGGAAATCAGCTCCGGCTCTCCGTGCCGAAAGTGCTCGAAGACCTCGAATACGAGCTGTCCAGTGCGACCGGCCAGATGGAGCAGTTGGTTTCCGGTAATCTGGGCCTTGGGCCACTCATGGTACTGGTTATCCACCCTGATCCGGTAAGCGCGCGCAGCCGGCACCGGCTGCCCATGATGGCAGCAGTGCTCAATATCCGCAAGTTCTACTTCGATCGCAGCCAATTCCACCGCCTCGGCGGTGACTGCCTGCTCGACAACACCCAGTTCCGGGTTGAGGCCTTCCTTATTCATAGAGTTTTCTCCGTCTATGCGGCTTGCGGGCGCTTGGCGCCGGTCGCAGCCGCTCTCACTGGGTAAAGCGCACCTCGCCTCTTTTTTTCGCCACGGCATGGCAAAAAAATCTGGGGCAGGCGCTTTAATGGATAGACAGGGGGTGCTCGAGGCCGTCCATGGACGATGCGGAATACCGAAGGCTGCTCAAAATCCTCACAGCGCGCGCCTGCCGTGTCCTCAACGTTGCTACGTCTTATGGGGAGGACTGGCTCCTCCCGGAGTCCGGCAAATCCCCAGCTGACTTCGCCGCAGAGACCCTCATCCGCTGGGGCACAGATCAGCTTCGGTTCAGTGGACCGCCGGAGGCGCTGCCGGGTTTCCTCATGAAAGTGATGACGAATGCGATCATCAGTACCCTGCGCAAGCCGACTGTGAAAGCGGGTAGGGGCGGCAAGATCACGCCGGCCGACGAACTCACCGAAGACACATCTCCACAATCCAAGCCGGAAAGCCTCTTCGACATCCGCTCCCTGCTACGAGACGATGCGTTTCGTGCGGCGCTGAACCAGTGCATCGTAGACGATAAGGAGTTGAAGGAGTACGTCGATGCGATCGAGATATTCGAAGAGGGCATCCCGGCAGCTCGCGACATCGCCTCGCTGCTGGACGTCCCGGCGACCAACATCTACAACCGCAGAAAAAAGCTAGCCCGGCGACTTGGGAAGCATGGCTTTGCCGAGTCGCGCCGCAGGAGCCAGGTATGAAGAAAAAGAACGAGGAGAATCACCACGCGAAGTCGTTGGAGGAAAGCCTGGAAGCGTTGTTTGGACGAGAGGAAGACCTCACAGATGCTGAGCTTGACGAAGAGCTCGATGCTAGCGGAATCGATCCTGCAGAGCTGCAAGCAAACGTTCATAAACAGCTCCTCGATTACGCGAACCATCACTACCGAACGTTGGACAAAGACGTTCCGGAGAACCTGGAAAAGGCGTTGAGAGCACTCCGGCCTCCGAGCGCAGCGGAAAAAGCCAAGACCGCAGTGCGGTCGGCAGAGAATTTGGTCGGTAGTTTTCTCGATACAGCAAAGGCGAAGTCTTCGGAGCTTTTGAGCCATGCCTTGCCTATACAGACGCGGCAACCCCAGTTTGCTTTTCGCAACAAGAAGGAACTATCGGCGGCGGACAAAGATCTCCTGCAGAGCGAACAAGAGGACGTCGATTCTTCCGAAGAATGATGAAGGGAGAACGCTCGATGAACAAAGAGGTCGCAATGGAACTGCGACGCAGACTGCAAATCAAGGGTGCTCTCCGCTTCGAGGACATCACCAAGCCGCTCGGACTCACGGTTAAGGAGGTAGACTCGGATGGTTTCGATGGAGCACTTGTGCGGCGATCCTCTGGAGTAGGCGGTCGCATTTTAGTGAAACGCGGCATCCGCGAGCCGGGCCGAAAACGGTTCACAATGGCCCATGAAATTGGGCATTACCTACTCCACAAAAGCTCGGACAGCATGTCGTGCGGTGCGAAGGAGATCGCGAACTGGGCCAACCTCGAAGTCAATCCCGAACATGAGGCGGACGAGTTCGCCTCGGAGCTCTTGCTTCCAAGTTCGGAGATGAGGGCTCTGGTTGGAACGCAATGGCCTTCTGTCAAACTCGTCACCGACCTTGCCGCGGAGTTTGAAGCCAGTCTGATGGCGACGATCAGGAAATATTGTGACGTTGCGACACAAAGCTGTGCTGGTGTATGGGTACAAGACTCACGCATTGTCTGGTTTTCCCCATCTCCAAGTTTTCCTCACTGGGTTAAACGTGGAGAAGAGGTGGCCGCCGGTCTCCTCGACTGCAATACACCGCATGACGAGATGGTCGAGGTCAGAGCCTCGGAGTGGATTTCTGCCTTCTCTGAGGACATTGAGTCAACGCTACTCCAGGGATGCGTCAGGATGCCCACTTACGGAGGCTCGCTTGTCTTGTTGTGGGCGAATCGCTCTCTCAAGCATCGAACCGCAGAGGACGAGCTGCTCGAGGAGCTGGATGCTGACAGATTCGACAGTCATAGGCGCGAGCGTTGGCCAGGCAAAAAGTGAGTTCACGCGACGCATGAGTGCGCCAGAAACAGGAAGAGTCTGAGTTGATGCCAAATCGACGAGTCACTAATCTACTCAGCGTTCGGACCAATTAACGTAGGCCCAGACAAGGGGTTGCTGTCTTCATGCCGATGCCGAAGCAGTCGATGCCTTCACTTCAAAGATTTCACTAGCTGTGGAGCGATACACTCAACACTGAGAAGCGGTCACGAAGCGAACCTCCGCGATATCGATTTTCGTATCGAACTCAAAGCGAATGTCGATTGACAGGAAAAGTGAGGCATTCGTGGGGAGACGCGCCCCCTCTCCCCGCACTCCTCTACCCCACCTGCCCCGGTTCGCGCTGAACCATGACTTACAGGGTTCCCAATACCGGATAGGTTGAGAATCTCGATTCGCTTTGGAGCGACGGGCACAGCACGACCACCTGAGTTTCGTATGAGGTAGATGGATGCGATTAGTCTTAATCTCCGATACCCACGGTCTTCACAATCGGATTCCAGGTCTTCCTGACGGCGATGTGCTGGTCCACGCGGGCGACTTTATGAATTCAGGCTTCGACGTGGAGGACATTTTCTCTTTTAATACTTGGCTGGGTGAACAGAATTTCCCGCACTGCGTCGTCTGCGCCGGTAATCATGACCGCTATTTTCAGATGGCGCCGGAGATGGCCCGCCCACTTTTGACGAATGCAATCTATTTGGAGAACAGCGGAATCACAATCGACGGTGTCTCCTTCTGGGGATCTCCGTACACACCGGAGTTTCTGAGTTGGGCTTTCATGTACCCTCGCGGTTCTGCGGCGAACAGGTACTGGGACCAGATTCCGCACGGTCTCGACGTGCTCATTACGCATGGTCCCCCATTTGGCATCCTCGACCAAACTGCGCCTGGCGAGCCGCATCTGGGATGCGAAGAGCTATTGAAAGCAGTCGAGGAGAAGAAGCCCAGGGTACACCTGTTCGGTCATATTCATGGCGGCGCGGGGTTATTTGAGAACGAAGCTACTCGTTTCGTCAATGCTGCGTATTTGAACGAGCGCTATAAACCGCTCGCACCCGCCGGGCAGATACGCGTTGTCGATCTTTAATCAGAACGCCAATTCAGCGTGCCGCGCTGCGGATTGGCGTCCGGCAAATCAAATTGGTAACATCGGCTTTATACGAAAACCTGAAGGTGCGCGGCGCAAGCCGATGTCAACTGCCTCATTGGCGCTTGTGACGCCGATCACACCGTTGCACATTGATAGATGATGCTGCAAGATCACCTCCGATTAACGCGG
>Ga0335075_10001734_pt1 | contig 35608 bp, 32 predicted proteins | sample Lox_Sample_24_FD_206723 | JGI IMG/M metagenome (GOLD analysis project Ga0335075, IMG submission 206723) | Soil microbial communities from Loxahatchee National Wildlife Refuge, Florida, United States - Lox_Sample_2.4 | ecosystem: Environmental > Terrestrial > Soil > Wetlands | place: USA...
GGGCAAATGGTTATTCGCCAGGTGCACGGTTCCAAGAAAGTCCGCCTCATCGTCGATCCCATCACCTATTGGATGGCGACCAACAACGCCAACGACAACCTGAAGAAGTGGAAGTTTTTCGAGCAATTCGGGTTCGCCGATGGGCTGCGCCGTCTCGCCGAAGAATCCGAGGGCCGGCTCCGCGCCGCCGGCGCCACCACCTCACACCTCACAGGAGTTGCTGCATGAAACCCTCTTGGATATTTGTCGCCGGGCTCGCCCTGGCTCTCCCTCCCCTTGCCGCCACGGCGCAGGACGCGTCGGCCCGCACTGTGCAGTATCACTCGCAGGACATCATCCCGATCCACGCGAAGCTGAAATACACGACGTTGATTGAGCTTCCCGCCACCGAAAAGATCATGGAGGCAGCGACCGGCGACAAGGACTTCTGGATCGTGGACGTGGTAGGCAATTTTTGCTTCGTGCATCCTGCCAAAGCCGGCATCAGCTCGAATCTCAATCTCATCACCGACAAGGGCAACATCTATTCGTTCACGCTCACGGACGTGTCGTCGGAGCCGGACGATCCGCCAGACCTCAAGGTGATCGTCATTCCCGCCGATCGCTCTTCCATTGTCGCGTCCGAGGGGCCACCGCAATTCGTGCCCGCCGCCCAACTGGACCAGTCGAAGGAGCAGCTTGCCGCCGTCGAAACTCACATTACGCAGGCCGTCGATGAGTACAAAAGCGCCTATCCGCTGTCGCTCAAGTTCGACTACAGCTTCCATGCCAACGAGGCTCCTTTCGACATCGAAGCCATCTATCACGACGACAAATTCACATACATCAAGACCGACGCGCCGGAGAAGTTCTCAATCTACGACATGCGCGACGGCAAACCAAATCTGGTCACCTATCAGCTCGAAAACGGGACCTACATCATTCCTGAAGTGATGCAGTCCGGGTATGTCGAGCTGGGTAAGAAGCGGATGGACTTTACGCGCAAGGGTTGAAACGGGGGCGAATATGCCAGAGCCGATGACGACCTCTCCGAGTCACGCGTCGAACGAACCGGGGCTGCACCGTGCGGAACAGGAGCCAAAAGGGGTCCTGCAGAAGAACCTCAAGCCCATGCTCTACCTGGGCGCGGCGATACTCGTGATCCTTGCCGCAGTTTTCAGCGGCACCGGCAAAAAGAGTTCCGGTCAGAAGAGCGCGAACGGGCATCAGGCCCCTCAGCCCACGCTCCAGGACACGACGGATAACAACGTGCAGGATCTCAGAAGCCAGGTTGCCGCGGCCGAACAGAAGGCCGCCCAGCAGGAACAAAACGCGCCATCAGCGACCGACCCCGCGCTCGCCAATGCGACGCCAGCGCAGCAGGCCGCGGCTGCCGCCTACGGTCCGAATGGACAACCCATCCCGTGCGTAACCGGCCAGCCCTGCGCACAGCAAGGCGCATACGCACAGCAGCAAGTTTCTCCGGCGCAACAGGAGGCGGAACAACTAGCGGCCAGAGACCGCGAGCTAACTTATGACTCGCGTTTCGCATCTAATTTGGTCTACACAAGAGCGCCGGAACCGTCGCCCCAGCAACCATCCTCTGCGGCCTTGGCAAACAGAGCAGGCGCAACCGGCCCGCAGCAAAGCGCGACTTCCATTCAAACAGACCCGGATCAGGCCCTTAGCAGCCTTGTCGCGCCGCACGCGGCTGGCGATCCGCCGGTCACTTCGTTCGCGCCGGTTGCGCAGTCCCCGGCACAGCGCAGGCCGGAGGTGAATATCGACTCGGCTACGGGGCAGCCTTATGTGATCTACGAGGGAACGACATTGGACACCGTTCTCATGAATCGACTCGATGGCGACGCACCAGGCCCGGTGAAGGTGCTGGTGTCCAATCCCGTTTATTCACACGACCGCCAACATGTGCTCATCCCGGCAGGAACGATTGCGCTGGGCGAAGCGCGCAAGATCGGCGCGACCGGATTCGGCCAGCAGCGCCGCATGGCCGTCGTCTTTCACCGAATGATTATGCCGGACGGTTACTCGGTGGACCTCGACTTGTTCCAGGGACTCGACCAGGCTGGCGCCGAGGGTCTGAAAGATAAGGTCAACAACCACTACCTGCAGATCTTCGGCACCTCGATTGCGCTGGGCGTCATCGCCGGCGCGGGCGAGATCGAGGAGGGCGGCGGAACCATCTCGACCAACGGCTCCCAGGCATTTGCGACGGGAGCCTCTGCGAGCGTGTCGCAATCGGCAACGACCGTTCTCGATCGTTTCATCCAGATTCCGCCGACCATCACGATCCGCGAGGGGCACCGCGTCAAGGTCTACTTCACGCAGGATATGTTGCTGCCTGCGTATGAAAACCACACCATTCCGCAGTCGTTTTGAGGAGATGACACATGCGCCGCACGACAATGCTCTTTGCACTTACGACGATTCTCACCTTTGCCTTCACCGGATGCCACAGTCATCAGGCCCGTGTCGATGCGCTCCAGAAAGAATATGACCAACTCGGTCAGCAGTACCGAAACGATTGTTCCGAAGAGCTGTTGAACGTTCCGCCGAAACTGAGCCCAAAGTGTGCTGCTGAAAACAAGAAAGTCGGCGAAGCATGGAATCGGCTACAGGCAGAAAAAGCGAAACAATAGTCACCTTGGAGGTGTAACGTGAGATCTACGCTTGTGTTCGCGACACTTGCGATCCTTGTTGCTGTCCCGCTTGCTCGTGCCCAATTCAGCTCTGGCATTGTTTACGATCCCACCCAGTCGGCTCACGCCATCGAGCAGATTCAGCAGGGACAAAACATCTTCACCAATTCCGTGAAGCTGGCCGACAATGCGATCGCGACCTATAACCTCGCTCACGAGATGTCGCTCGCCCCACAGAGTCTCTACCAGCCATTCCTGTCGCCTTCGTCCTACTGGATGGAGCTGAACCAGGCAGCCAATACCTATGGCAATTCTCAGCCGTGGACGAATTCCGTCAACACTGGAGTGGGATCTAGTGCCTCGTACCAGCAGGCGTCCATCCCGCGCACCGGTCAGATCAACGGCTACGGAAGTCTGAGCACGTTGGGGCAGCAGGAAATCGCGGCGCAAGGAGCCACGGTCGATCTTGACAATTCTGTGACCTCAAGCAATATGCAGACCCTCGGCACGATTCGAGCGAATGCTGAAAAACGCCAGGCCGACATCAACGCCCTCATCAGCGCCTCACAATCCTCCGACCCGGTGCAGCACACCGAGATGGCGACGCTGCAGCGCATTAACCAGGCACTCATTTTGCTGATTCAGGAACAGCAGGAAGCCAATCAGATCAATCAGGCGTATGCCCTGCAGCAAATCGTGGGACAAAAAGTGCAACAAGACAATCTGAAATCGCTATTCCAGACAGGCAACAGCTATCAGCAAGATTTCAACACTGTTACTCCTCAGCAAAGCACTGAGGGAACTGAATGGGCGTTTCACTACTGAGCAAAAGGAGGCGCGAGCTTGGATTTCCTCATACTCATCAAGAATGGTTGCGACAATCTGACTGCAACAGCCTCACCTTCGCTGGATTCGCTCGGGTTGCGCATGGTCCTGGCGCTAGCCACCATCATGCTCGTCTGGTTTGGCGTGCAGGAAGCATTGGCGTCCGCTCAGGGCGGTCCCGGCTTCAACGTAGGGAAGTTTCTGAACTTTTTCCTGCTCATCACATTCGCATATTGTTTCGTAAAGTTCTACGACAGCAGTATCCCGGGAATAGGGTACTCGCTCAAAGGCTTCGTCAGTGGGGGAACAAGCAGTCTCGTAGATTACATCGGCCAGGACTCTACCCAACAAATTCAGAACACCATTCATGCCGCACTTGGCAAAATGGGGACTCTGTCCCCATCATTTACGGAACCATACACGCTACTCTGCACTTACACAGTTCAAGTAATCTTGAGCATCTTGAGCGCACTTATCGGAGTCATCATCGCCTATGGTGCGATTGGCGCCACCATTATTGGCCTGCTGGGTCCGGTATTCATCCCGTGGATGGTCTTCGACAAAACGGAATTCCTGTTCTGGGGGTGGCTCAAAGCGTTTGTGGGATTCGAGTTCTATAAAGTGGTGGCCGCCGCAACGATGAGCGTGATGAGCAATCTGCTCATCACTTACTTCACGAGCGGGGCCAATAACGTCTCAGACCCTCAGCGGCTAATCACCCTGATGCCAGGCTTACTCATTCTCTGCGTTGTAGCCGGGTTCATCCTCCTCAAGATTCCGACGATGACAGCCTCTCTATTTTCTGGTCATGTCGGTGGTCATGGCATCGGTGCGGGAGGGCTGATTACCGCTGCGATTCTCAGAGTCGTGTAGGCGCGATGGAGACATTCCAATGGCAACGATGACAAAACCAGCACCGGAAATCACCGCCGCCGCGGACCACTACCTCGAACGGTACAGCGAGCCGCTGGTAGTCAACACGCATCTGAAGGTCACCATTCTGGTATTGGCCATTGTCTGCCTGGCTCTCGTCGGGCTGCTTGTTCGCAGCCAGATGGCGCTTGCCGATCTCCACCCGCTCGTCATCCGCATCAACGACGTGGGCCGGGCGGAAGCGATCGATTACCGCAACTTCCAATACCGTCCCGAAGAAGCTGAGAACAAGTATTACCTCACGCGCTGGGCGGAACTCTATTTCAGCCGGAATCGCTTCACCATCGAGCGCGATCAGACTAACTCTCTCTACTTTCTCAATGGCGACGTGCAGCGCGAAGTGATCGACGAAGAGCGCAAGAGCAACATCATCGCGGAGTACATGAACGATTCGACGCTGCCTTTTGTGGATGTGGAGGTGAAGAACGTCATCCTCGACGACCTGCGTCAGTCGCCCTATTCGGCGCGGATCGAGTTCGTGAAGATTTTCACCAACCCCACGGATCATTCGCAGCTCAGGCAGGAGCAATGGACAGCCAGCGTGACCTATGTCTTCCGCGAGAAGGTGAAGAACAACGAGCTGGCCGTAAACCCTCTGGGGTTGACCATCGTTCGCTTCCGGGCCGACCAGGCGTTCGATTGACCGAATCCGCTTCCCAGTGTGAGGCAGTCTTCATGTCCGAGCGTGGCTCTCAAACACGGCCAAAACGCCCTTCGGCTCTCCGCCGCGTCGGCTGGCCCATAGAGCAGCGGTTTCCAGGCCGTGGCCGAATTCTCCGGCCGTCTCCCGTGCGGGTGGCAGGAGGGCGATTTCGCGTTGCGCACGGCGGAGCTGACAGGCCGGGGAAACCTCTCGCTATGCGATCCGTGAAGGCGTTTGTCATCCGTGTCTCTCCCTTGCTTGTCCGGTCACACGCTTCGGGCCTATTCCGGCGCCCGGCGGCACTTGGTCTTCTGCTTCGCTTGCGCGCCCTGCGGGTTTCGGTTCCTCCCAGAGGGCGCCCTCCGAAAAAGCAGACCTGCGGCACTTGGGAGCCGGGCCTCTCGCTCGGGCTTCGCCAATGGGTGACCCGGCCAATCCGGGAATTCAACAACGGAGACTTCACCATGTATCAGAATCGCATCTCGCTCATCGGATTCCTCGGCAAAGACGCCACCGCCGTCACGACAAACAACGCGAATTTCACCGCCCTCTCGCTTGCCACCAAGAGCTCGTACAAGGACAAGACGACCGGCAAATACATCGACCACACCGAGTGGCACCGCTGCATCGTCTGGGGCAAGCTGGCCGAATACGCGAAGACCCTGAAGAAGGGCGCGCACCTGTCCGTCGAAGGCGAGCTGAGAAGCCGCGAGCGGACGGACAAGAAGACCAGCCAGAAAGAGCGCGTATGGGAAGTACGCGTGACTTCGATCCTGAAGCTCGACCGCGCCGAGAAGGCCGGCCCGGAAGAGACAGCGGACGCTGAGTTCAACCCCGAGGAAGAGGCGGCGTAAGTCGCCCCTCCTCTACGCTCCCGGAAGCCCGGCATCGCGCTGGGCTTCCACTGCTGGAAAGGACGCAATGAGCTTCGAGTTGCTGCGCCCGTTTCTCCGTCCTATCGAGGAACTTTTGCTTGACCACGACGTGAGTGAAATCATGGGCAATCCCAATGGAACCTGGTACGCCGAACGCGAGGGGGAGATGCTGCCGCTCCCGGATATTTCCTTCGACCCCGCCAGCCTGCGCACCGGCCTCGAAGTGATCGCCAACAACCTAGGCAAACGCCTCGACGAAGACAACCCTGTGGTAGAAGCCCGGCTCCCCGACGGCAGCCGCTTGTGCGGCTATATTCCTCCTGCGGTCAAGCCCTGGCCCGGCCTCACCATCCGCAAGTTCACCGGCCGCCATTTCAGGATCGATGACCTGATCGCGCGCGCGACCCTCACCCAGCCGCTTGCCTACTTCCTGTGGGAGCAGATTCGGGTCGGCAGGACCCTGCTCATCAGCGGGGGAACGGGAACCGGGAAGACAACCTTGCTGAACGTGCTCGCCCAGGCCATCCCCGAGGAAGAACGGATTGTGACGATCGAGGACACCGCGGAGCTTCTGATCCATAAGCCGAACATCGTCGGCTTCGAGTGCCAAAACGATACCTACAAGAAGCCGCTCTCCATTGAGCAACTCCTGAGAACGGCCCTGCGCTGCAGGCCCGACCGGATCATCGTTGGTGAAGTCCGGGGGACCGAGGCACGGACCCTGCTCGACTCTCTCAACACCGGGCACTCCGGTTCACTTGCGACCATCCACGCCAACTCGGCGGCGAAGGCGCTGCGGCGCTTCGCCAGCCTCGTTCTGCACAGTCATCCGCAGTTGAGCTACTCGGACGTGGAAGCCGAGATCGGCGAAGCCGTCGATTATGTCGTCCATGTCGAGCGACAGCCCGGCCGCCGAACAATCCGCGAAGTGCTCCGGGTGGACGACTACGACCGCCGTACCCAGCAGTTCCAAATGGAGTACGTGTTCCGGGCTGAGGAACCCGTCACCACAGAGGTAATCCCATGCTGAAGTCCACGCACCTACCCGGCGTTTTGCCCAGGGAGGTGGCCCGTACTTTCGCTGCCCTCCGGGCCGGCACCGATCCCTGCAAACTGACCCGTGAAATCGCCGCCCGGCACCCCGAAAGCCCCCGCGCCGCGGGCCGTGTTTTGGACCTCGCTCTGGCCTGCTTTTGGCTGGCCGAAGGGGCACCCCTCTGCGACGTTCTGACCATGCTGGAGTGCCGCCATCGCTTCGAGCTTTCGAGTGCCGCCTGCCGGGCGTATGCCGTCGAGATTCTTCGGGCCGCCGAGCGCCACATGCAGGCTCTCGGCGGCCCCCCAAATAGCACCCCAAAGGAGCACGAATATGCCGTTGCTTGAGATCGTCCAGACCACCCATGTCAACGCCACTGTACGGCTCGAAGAATCAACCGCCACTTTGGTCGATCAGTACGCCGCATTCCTGCACGCTCCAGCCGATGAAGTTGTGGACAAGGCGCTGGTCTATGTCTTCTCGAAAGACCGTGACTTCCAGGACTTTCTGCGGACCTCGGAGGCGGCTCATGTTCAACCGGCTCTCCGAGTCCGTCGTGCCGGTCAAAACGGCTCTACTTCCGAGCCTCCGAACGGTAGCGCGAAGCCACCCAAACAGACCGAGGTCCCCCATGAATCTCGCCCGCGCAGCTAGTGTTTCGGCCGTCAGCATCCCGTGCGGTGCTACGCACCGGGTTTATTTCGACAATCCACCCCTGAAAGGGTCGTGCAGGGCGCTATGGAGCGCCCTGCACCGTAAACACGCCAGATCAGCGACTTGCAAAAAAACGGAGCGCCTTTGAGCGCCTTCGAGCGCTCCGAGGTGCTTTGACTGCGGGAGACCAAACGATGCCACTATTGCCACGCAAAACAGATGCGAACGACGATACGGCCCGAACGAAAACGGCGAGCACCAAGCTGACCAAAACCGAGCGCGTGGCCTTGGAAGAACTCGCGGAAATGCACGGCCAATCAACGGGAGAATTTATCCGGGACTTGATCTTCCGCGAAATGAGTACGGAGCAAAAGCCGAACGCAAGCGATGCGGTGTTGCAGGAAATTGTAGGGGTACAACTCCTGTTGATGAATGTCCTCAAACCAATCGCCACCGGCCAGTCCCTCACTGCCGCCGCATTCGACAGCATCGTCGCCGAGGTTCACAAGCTAAAACCGTCCGTTGCCCGCAAACTCATTCAGGAGAAGTAGCCATGCCCAAACCTGCCAAGTGGGGCCGCACAGAAACCATCATCTGGCCGCCGCGCAGCCCAATCTACACCTACGGAGCCATTTTTCTTGCCTGCGTCGCTGCCAGCCTTTTCGTGTATCTGCGTTTCACTTTCGCACTCACGCCGTTACAGCAGTTCTACCTTCCCCACTACCTGAGAACTGAGGTCGCGGGCCTGATGCGCAAGACCGACAAATATCAGCTCCTCGCCGTCGCCGACGCACGCGGCCGGCTCCATCTTGCCGGCGATAGCGAGGTACAAGCCGGGAGAACGATCATCCCAGGGGGCAAGCCTCTGGCCCTACAACTGACGCGCGCCGCGCGGGCCGCAGGCGCTCAGAGTCTCTACCGGGCTGCGCCCATTGTCTACGGCAACCAGGCGTTGCACGAGTACCTGAAGCACGACATCTATGCCGGCCGGGAGCCGGTTGCCATCTTCCGGTGGCAGCTATTTTTCGGACTTATGGTTCTGGCCGGGCAACTCCCGTTCTCGATCCGCAAGGACCTCCGGCGGCGCAAGGAGATGAAGTACGGACGGCGCCTGCGCGGGCCGTTGCTGCTATCGCCGAAAGAGTTCAATCGCACCCTCCAGGGCGACGGCATCGGCATCAAGGTGGATGGCGTGAAAGAGATGCTGCGCATTCCCGCTAGGGCCGAATCGCAGCATATCCAGATCATCGGCGACTCGGGCGCGGGCAAGACCACTATCGTCTTTCAGGTATTGCGCCAGATTCAGGGCCGGGGCGACGCCGCCATCGTTTACGATCCGGCCTGCGAGTTCGTGCAACGTTTCTACGATCCTAAGCGCGGCGACATCATTCTGAACCCGCTCGATGTGCGCTGCCCATATTGGGGTCCGTCCGAAGAACTGCGGCGGAAGTCCGAGGCAAAGGCCATCGCCGAATCCTTGTTCCAGCCCACGCAGGACCGAAAAGGCGAGTTCTTTATCGAGACGCCGCAGAAGATTTTCGCGCATCTTCTGACCTACGGCCCGTCGCCCCAGGACCTAGTGCGGTGGATGTCGAACGATGAAGAGATCGATCGCCGCGTCATGGGAACGGAGATGGCGTACATGATCGCCAAGGGCGCGCAAGAGCAGCGCAACGGCGTTCTGGCCTCGCTGGGCCTGGTCGCCGACAGCCTGCGCATGGTGCCGACGCGCGCCGAGGCGAAATCTGTCTGGACGGCGACCCAATGGGCCGAAGAACGGAAAGGCTGGATCTTTATAACTTCACAGCCCGAACAACGTGCGGCGCTCCGTCCTCTGCATAGTCTCTGGATCGATTTGCTGGTGATGCGCCTCCTCAATCAGCCCAGACCGGAGCAGAAACGGGTGTGGTTCGTGCTGGACGAACTGGCCAGCCTGCAGCGCCTACCTCAGCTTCACACGGTGATAACGCAAGGGCGCAAGAGCCAGAACCCTCTGGTGTTGGGCTTCCAGGGCAAGGCCCAGCTCGAATACATCTATGGACACCTGGCCGAGGTGATGCTCTCGCAGCCCGCGACCAACATCTGGCTCAAAACTAAAGAACCCAAAGCTGGCCAGTGGGTGAGTGAGTTCATCGGCAAAGTGGAGATCGAGCGAATGCGCGAAACCCACTTCGACGGCTCGCGGTCTGGCCGGAATTTCACCCTGGACCGGCAGGAGGAGCCGCTGGTCATGGAGTCCGAAATCTCCGGCCTCGAAGACCTGCACGCCTTTTTGAAGCACCAGAATTTTGTAACTCGCTTCTCGTTTCCGTATCTCGATGTGCCCAGCACCAAGACACAGTTCGAGCCACGGGAACTGCCCGACGAGAAGCTGGACTTCGACCCAAAGACTCTACAGAAATTGGACACACCGCAACCAGCTCAGGAACGGACTGCGACACAAGATGAGGCCCACGAGACACGAACAACGGTGACCACGTACTGACATGCTGACGATCTCAAAACCGCTCAATGCAAGCCAGGCGCAGAACTACCACGCCATCGAGTTCACCTCGCCCGACCAGAGCTATTGGAGCCGGGGACAGACCGTGCGAGGCGAGTGGCAGGGCCGGTTGGCCGGGAAGTTCGGACTCTCCGGCGCAGTCGGCGCGGAGGAATTTGGGCGGCTTGCACAGGGGCAACATCCGACAACGGCGGACCAGCTCGTACAGCATCGCCAAGTCCACGAGTATCGCAATGCCGCAGGCGAGATGGTGAAATCGGTCGAACACCGCGCTGGGTGGGACGCTACGTTTGCCGCGCCAAAATCCGTCTCATTGACAGCTCTCGTGGGCGGAGACGGTCGCGTCCGCCTGGCCCACCGCGAAGCGGTTACGGCCGCGTTAACGGAGCTGGAGCGGTACACGCAGGCGCGCATCGGCGGCAACCATCGGGCGGAAACGACGGGGCAATTCGTTGCCGCCAAGTTCGAGCATGACACTGCCCGGCCCGTCGATGGATACGCCGCGCCGCAGCTTCACACGCACGCCGTCATCTTCAACATGACTGAGCGTGTCGATGGAACCCCGCGCGCCGTCCAACCCCAGAGTCTCTTCCAATCCCAGCAGTTCGCCACTGCCGTCTATCAGTCCGAATTGATGTATCGGCTGCGCGATCTCGGTTACGAAATTCAGCCGGGCAAGAGCGGTGCGCCGGAGATCAAGGGGTACTCACAGGAGTATCTGAATGCGTCGAGTCCGCGCAGCCAGCAGATACGCGAGTACATGGAGCGCCACGGTTTTGAGGGCTTTGAGTCTGCCGAGATCGCGGCGCACTCAACGCGCGATGCAAAGAAGATTCTCTCGCCCGCGGAGGTGTATGCCGCACACCGCCAACTCGCAGTCCAGTTCGGCAACCAGGCCGATCAGGTCGTGGCCGCGGCCCGCGCCCGTTCACTCTCTGTCTCCGAGCAGGAGCGCCCGGAGCATGTCGAGACGCGGGCGCGGGAGGCCGTTAGTTGGGCGCGCGACAAGGTTTTCGAGCGCGAAGCCGTGGGCGACGAGCGCAGGATCTTCCGCGACGCCCTCCGGCGCGGCATGGGAGAACTTCGCTACCCGGAGATCCGGTTGAACTTCGAGGCCCGCCGCGATGCCGGAGAGTTTCAGGAGGTTGCAGGGCCGAAGCACGCATCGGGCCGCCTTTTCACCACGAGGCAGGTACTGGGAGCAGAGCGCGACGTGATCCGCATGATGCGCGACAGCCAAGGTCAGGTTCCACCGATCATGTCCATTCAGCAGGCCATCGCTCATACCGACAATTACTCACATTTGAATGCGTCCCAACAGCGAGCGATTGAAGAAGTGCTCGTCTCACGAGACCGTGTACAGGGATTGCAGGGGTTCGCAGGCGTGGGCAAAAGCGCAGCTCTATCCTCTGTGCGCGATGCAGCCGAACACAACGGCTATGTAGTCGAAGGCTTTGCTCCCACCTCTCGTGCGGCGCGCCAGCTCCAAGACGCGGGCATTCCTTCGGACACCCTGCAAGGCTTCCTTGTCCGCAGTCAACAAGCTGGTGCCGACCCCAACAGCCGCCACCTATATATGGTGGACGAAGCGAGCCTCGCCGGCACACGCCAGATGCACGAATTTCTCACAAAGATCGGTCCACAGGATCGAGTTTTGCTCATCGGCGACACGCGCCAACACCAGGGCGTCGAGGCCGGCAAGCCCTTCGAGCAGTTGGTGGAGGCCGGAATGCGCACGGCGCAGCTCGACCAGATCATGCGCCAGAAAGACCCGGAGTTGAAGACGGCTGTGGAACGGCTGGCCCATGGCGATGTGGCCGCTGGCATCGGCCTCTTGCAACAACAGGGGCGCGTCACAGAAATCGCCGATCCGGCCGCGCGCATTCAGGCCGTCGCCAGGGATTACGCCGCCAATCCCGACAGAACATTGATCGTATCTCCGGACAACGCCTCCCGCCGTGAGATCAACGATGCGGTGCGCCACGAATTACAGACCCGTGGCACGGTAAACGTGCAGGATCATTCTCTGCGCGTTCTCGTTCCGCGCCAGGAACTCACTGGGGCAGAACGGCAATGGGCCTCACGCTACGAATCGGGGGACGTGATCCGCTACGCGCGCGGCAGCCAGGATACTGGCATCGAGCGCGGCTCGTATGCCCGTGTCGTGGCCGTCAATCCCGGCGAAAATCTCCTGTCCGTTGAAAAACAGAACGCGGAACTGGTGACCTACGATCCCAAGCGGCTCCGCGGCGTCAGTGTCTACCGGGAGATGGAACGGGAATTCGCCATTGGCGACCGGATTCAGTTCACGGCGCCTGATAAGCGGTTGCAGGTAGCGAACCGCGACCTTGCCACCATCGAGGCGATCTCTCCGCATGGAGAAATATCCGTCCGCCTCGATGGTGGCCGCACCGTCGTGTTTTCAAATCGGGACAACGGGCATTTCGATCACGGCTACGCCGTCACCAGCCACAGCTCCCAGGGCCTCACCGCCGACCGCGTTTTGGTCAACGTCGATACGTCGGTCCATCCCGACCTCATCAATTCTCGCTTCGCCTATGTTTCGGTATCCCGCGCCAGCCTCGACGCGCGCATCTATACCAATAATGCGTCCTCTCTGGGCAAACACCTCAGCCACGATGTGTCGAAATCCGCCGCCATCGAGGTTTCGCAATCCCTTGGACAAAACATCGCAGAGCAGAGCCGGGGAATCCACTTGTAGCGTCTCATCATCGATTTTCTCGAAATCCACACCAAGGTTAGGATTCAATGAAAATCATGCGATCGCACTTCCAACGCACGATCCGAAAGAGTGGTCAGGCGCGTCGCTTTGACATGGATCACGTTGTCCTGATTCTGGAGGGGGCCTTCGACCAGCAAGAACCTGCTGCGCGTCACCACCAGCCGGTCCCGCTCGTAAAGATCGGGTGTGACAATGACATTGGCAATACCAGTCTCGTCTTCCATTGAGATGAAGATGAAGCCTTTGGCAGTGCCGGGCCTCTGACGCGCGATAACAGAACCCGCCACACGAACGAATTCTCCATCTCGCCGCACGCGCAGGTCTTGGGCCGACAAGATATTGCTTCGGCGCAGCTCTGGCCGGCGGTAATACATCGGATGCTTGTCCACCGTCACGCCAGTGCCCGCGTAATCTGCCACCAAACGCTCTTCTACATTCATCTGCCGCAGGGGAAGCGCATCGGAATTCTCGCGCAAAGATTCGCTGTCCTGCCGGAAGAGCGGCCCCTCCAGCTTGCCTGCGCGCTCCACCTGCCAAAGAGCATCACGGCGGTGCCGGATGCCGTCCAGCTGATTCAGCGCCCCGATCTGCGCCAGCCGCGTCAGTTCCTTGCGATTGAGCGATGGAACCCGCTGGGCCAGGTCTTCCGCTGAACGAAAAAGCCCGTCGTTCCGGCGCGACGTGACCAACGCCTCCGCAGCCTGCCTAGTCAGGCTCTTCGTATACCCAAGCCCGATACGCAGGGAAAGCGTCCCGTCGCTCTCGTGTTCGACCGCACAGGGCCAATCCGATACCTGCACATCGATAGGCTTCACACGCAAGCCATGCCGCTGCGCATCCTTGACCAGAACGGCGGCGGAATAAAAACCCATCGGCTGATTGTTGAGGATAGCCGCTGTGAATGCGGCAAGGTACTTCACCTTGAAATACGCGGAAGCGTATGCGATCAGCGCGAAGCTTGCGGCGTGCGACTCAGGAAATCCATAGAGAGCAAACGAGCTGATGTTCTGCACGATAGTGTCCTGGGTCTTCACGTCGATACCATTGGCGGCCATGCCCGCGCGCAACTTGCTTTCGAGATTCTTCATTCGTTCCCAGGAGCGGCGCATCCCGACGGCGCGGCGCAGTTCGTCAGCTTCGGCGCCTGTGAAGTTGGCGACGGTCATCGCGATGCGCAACAATTGCTCCTGAAAGAGCGGCACGCCCAGCGTGCGCTTCAAGACAGGTTCGAGCGATGGGTGAGGATATGGGCGGCGGGCGGACAAGCAGAGGATCGCGGAGTGGTTTCGTACCCACAATACCAATGTCTTCAACGACCCTGAGCTTGCCCCCACCTATAACGCAGCGCCGCAGAGCTTGCAGCCCGTGATCCGGCTCAATTCTGAAACGGGCGAGCGCGAAATCGCGCTGATGAAATGGGGATTGGTGCCCTATTGGTCCAAGACGGTTAAGCTCCCGTACACCACGATCAATGCGAGCGCCGACAAATTGACCAGCAGTGCGGTATGGCGTGAACCATTCAAACATCGCCGTTGTCTTGTTCCCGCCGACTGGTTTTATGAATGGCCTGTCGTAGATGGCGAAAAGCAGGCTCGCGCCTTCGGCCTCAAAGACGACAACCCGTTCGCCTTCGCCGGCCTGTGGGACCGATGGAAGGATAAAGAAACGGGAGAGGTGCTTGAGTCATTTGCCATTGTGACCGTCGAGCCGAACGAGTGGATGGCAAAGTACCACGACCGCATGGGCGTCATTATTGAGCCAAAGAATTACCAGCAATGGTTGGAACCGGGAGAGGTGCACAGCCTGCCCATCGATCTACTCAGGCCCTATCCCGAAGAGGACATGAAATCCTGGCGCGTGAGCGACAAGGTGGGAAACACGCGCAACAACTGGGCAGAATTGATTGAGCCGATTCCTGAGGATGCACCCAAGAGGGAGAACAAGACGAAGCGCGCCAGGCCCCCCAAAGAACTCCCCCCGCAAGGGCTGTTTGATTAATTGATGAACACATGCCGACTCATCAGGAATGATCAATGGGAGCAAAATCTCTTGACCTTTCCCAGGTCAAAAGTCGAGACCTGGGCTATACTCGCCGGTCGACGCTTTTATACTTTCATCCATGCCACCGCCATGCATTTTCTGCGACCACGACTCCGGCAGCCCGGAGCATCTCTGGCCGGACTGGATGCACAACACCGTCAAATTCGCACCGATCAACATGCAGGAAGCGGACGGTCCGATCATCACCGGCCAGGACCCGGAGCAGACGATCACCACAGTCTGCCACGACTGCAACACCGGCTGGATGTGTCTAATCGAGAACAAGGCCAGCACGCGGCTGAAGCCGATGCTTCTCAATCAACCCATCGAGATCGACCGCGGCGGGATGAAGTTGTTGACTCAGTGGACCGTTCTCAGGGCGATGGTCTTCGAGTCGATCAAGCCGAAGAGCGGCAACGAACAATTCTTTACGCGCGAAGAGCGGATCGCCTTCAAAACGAACCAGACCATCCCCGAGCGAACGCGGGTGTGGGTCGGCGCGCTCGAGAATTCACACATTGGCTACCACGGCACGGACTACGCGATCTGGAAGTCGGCCACTGATCACACTCGCATCGGAACTGGCAGCGTCGGGACGATCTATGCCGGCCACATCATCATGCAGACTGTCACCGAGCACATTCACCCGCCCTATATGGCTCAGCCAGGGCCGATTATTGCTCCGTTGCCCGGCCCTGCGGACGAGCGCTTCGTTGCGATCTACCCAAGCCAGCCAAAGAGGGTAAATTGGCCAACGAAGCCGTTCACCGATGATGGTCCGACAGGCATTCTCGCGGTGCGAGATCGGTGGCATCAAGGCGAGAAGGTTTCACAAATCAAGAACGCGTAAGTAGGATGCAGAGGTGAAGGACGAAGACGAACTCAAAGAGTACTTGAGGGGAACGGGATTTGAGCCGGTTTTTGATCGTCTGGCAAAGCGAGCGGAGAGCGGCGATGCCAGGATACGCAACGGGCTCTCAAAAGCGGATAAGCAGCGGATCCTTGAGAAACTTCGGGGTCTGAAAGAGGAACTGGAATCGCTCAGGCTGTGGGCCGCGGCAGATGAGGTCGGGGCGGCAATAGACCTTGTTCGTCGGCGCAAGTCGTATTAGGTTTACGCTCGCGTCGCTCGCTGCCTGTTGCTCTGCTGCAGCAGGCGGTTAGAACGGATAGTCGATCAGATCCCACTCCCATCCTCTCCCGGCCACCGGAGGCACGGGGATGTAGCAGTCTTGGGGGTACCTGAGAGGATCAACATCGAGAGTGAAGACGTTTCTCAGCAGATTGCTCTTGTCCTCACCGATGGTAATGCCGATCCCGAACTGCGCGTAGAACATCACAACCGCGGCGCCGACCGAGTGAACTGCGCGCTCAATCGTTGCCACGTCGAGATGCTCCTCGCGATTGTGCTTCGTCTGGGCGACAGTCAGGTTTGGGTGCTGGCTGTGCCATTGCTGGCGATGGTGGTTGCGATGCTGGTAATGCCGTTTCTGCGCTTCATGACGATGCTCCTGCGTAGCCCCGAAGGGCCGATTGGCGTCCAGAAGCAAGAGCACCCAAACCTAATTTTTTTCGTTGAGTGCCCCCGCTTCATGGCTCTTGCAACGGGCGGAGGCGGAAGGTTCTGTCAAGGGCGGGCGTTCGGAGCCCGTTCATCGGAGCGAACGCGGAGACCCTTGACGGGTTCTTCCGCCTCTGCTACGCCGTTGCCTGAAGCGGGGGCATTCGACGAAGAAAGAAATTCGGTTCACTTCCTTATTGCTGTACGCTCGTACGGAGGTAAGAGCCGGCGTTGCGGGCAGGAAACGAGGTCGTTACGAAACTAAGTTCAGGAGATGTTCTAAAGACGAAGCGCTCGCTCTGACGTTTTTAGGATTTCGGATTGCGTGTTCGGTCTCTGTGCTCGATCAGGCCAGATGAAGAGCTTCCGTCACGCGTCAACCTATTTGTAACCCATAATCACGCTCGTCTCGCCGACGAAGTATCGACATTCGGCCTCATCGCTTTTGGCCACCGAACATGGTGCGGAGATGCGGTTATTGCTGCAATCATTTATTGTTAGCAGTATGAACAGCAGGAGCCGACATCGCGCATGGGCAAGCCTTTATACCTTGCAGTCTGATGGAGGGTTCGTTTACTGAATTCATAATTGGCAGGTTTGGGTGATTCTTTGGCATTCCAGGGCAAGTGCTGCGGCAATGGGAAGGCTTTGGTTTTGTCAGGAGGGAACGATTATGCAGCGTGAAACGTCTGAGCACCACAGCAAGAAGGAACTACTCCAGACAATTTTCAAGGAGGTATTTGCATCTCCTGGATACGATGAAGAAATCATTCACCGGTACTTCCACCCTCAGTATATGCAGACGGTAGATGGAAAGACGCTCGACCTTGCCCAATTTTGTCATCACATTCAGGTGCAGAAGCAGGCCGCAAGAACCATATCTATCGAATTCAAAGCGCTGGCGGAGGATGGAGATCTGGTCTTGTCCCACCACGTAGCTAAAGGAGAAATGCAGGATGGTCGCGCTGTAGAGCTACAAATCCTCGCGGAGTTTCGTTTCCGGGAGTGCAAGATTGTCGCCTGCAATGAGCTTACCCACATGCTTAGCGGCACTCAAGAAGATCGTGATCTCGGCTCGCGATATTAGAAGCACCTTGGTCGATACTGTGAGGTCGCATGGGACCAGAAATCCGCAACGAAAGTCTCAATTGACGCCATCAGGACGGGCGAAAACAGGATAGTTGTTTTGAAGGTTTACTGATCAAGCTGACGACGCTTGGCTTCCAATCTCATGACCAACTGTTCTTCCGTGGGTAGCGCCAGTTGATACTCGCGCGCCGGAACTTGGTTCCCAAGGTTGCCGAGCGCATAGTGGGCAACAGCCGCGTCCTGCTCGGAGCACAGGATCAGACCGATAGGAGGGTTTTCATCTGGATTTGTCCAATGCTCATGGGCATAGTTCAAGTAGAGATTCATCTGCCCGGCGTCTGAGTGAGTAAATTTCCCGAGCTTCAATTCGACCACGATGAGGCTTCGCAGCCTCCGATGAAAGAAGAGCAGATCGACTCGATACCATTCCGTCCCCACTCTGAGCCGCTTCTGGCGGGCAATGAATGCGAAATCATTGCCCAACTCCAGCAAGAACTGTTCCAGCTCTCTTATAAGCGCTTCTTCCAGTTCTGCCTCGGAGTATTCGTCTTTCAATCCTAAGAATTCGAGGACGAACGGATCTTTGATCTCGAAATCGGGAGTCTTTTCAACGGTACTGCGTTTGAGGCTGGCGTGGTGCGAGCGTTGATAGGAGAGCGTTGAAATCTGACGATCAAGCTGACGAACAGACCATCCCCCTCGAAGCGCCTCCACTTCATAATGCCGTCTGGCATCCAAGTCCATGACGGAAAGTAGCCTTACATAATGCGACCATGAAAGCGAGAAGGCCGGTATCTCCCTTGAAGTCAATTTCGCAGACGCTGTCTGCGAAATCTTGTGGGAGGCTCTTGCCCCGGAATTCGCAGACAGCGTCTGCGGATTCTGCCACTGGAGATAGAACTGCCGCATCTGTTCCAGATTCCTTTCTGAGAACCCGCGGCCAAGCTGGGATTGGAGGTCGCCCGACAGTCGCTTCAACAACTCTGCGCCATATTCTGCCCGTTCTTTACCGCCTTGCTCATACTCCACCAACCGACGTCCCACCAACCAGTAGGTCGTAGTCAATACCGCGTTTACAGATTTTGCGGCACGCTGACGCCCGCGCTGGAGCAATTCAGAGATGCTCGACAACAGCGCCTGATATCCAGAAAATATCTCCACGCCGGAATGTTGCTTCGGCACAATTCCCCCTTTGATTGACCGCAAGCCGGAAATCCCTCCCTCTCCCACTACCTGTACTGCCGAACCAAGCGAAGCAGCTTCTCTGGCGCTGCCGCCGATTATGACAACGACGGATTTGTGGATCTGTACTGCCGAACCAAGCGAAGCAGCTTCTCTGGCGCCTACCGATGTTGCCCTCGTTCCCATCATCCAATGGATCGGGAATCGATCCCGAAATCGGGCCACAATTCAGCCAGCCAGCGCAAGCGTCCAAAATCACGCCGTAATCCCACTAACTCATTCCAATCCCCTGCGGGATTCAATGAATTAAAAATCCAAATGCGATCAAACCGTCGTTGAGCTGCCGGTAAGCCGGTATAGAACGCTGCTCCGGCTGCTGCAATTTCAGAGATCGTAAGCCTTCCCCTCGGGGTGTTGTACGCAAATAAGTTGAAGCCACCGTGGACCAGCAATTCCAGTCGGTCCAGATGCTTTGATTTGAGCCGCGCCTCGGACAGAGAATTGCTATAGAGATCGATCTTCTTCATGACTGCTTGCTCCAGTGTGAGAATCACATCCGAAGGCTCATAGGCTCCCCCGTCCTCCTCGATGTCAATCCAACTGAAGCCGTGCGTCTTCCAGCTCTGTTCTCCAGCACGTATCGCCCGCGACGATCACGCTGTAAGGGTGCTCGTTCCTCGCTCGGAGTTGACCGGCGCCGACCGCGCCTGGGCTTCGCGCTATGAAATCGGCGACGTTCTCCGTTACCATCGCGGCAGCGCGGAGCTTGGCCTTCGCGCAGGCAGCTATGCCCAGGTTGTCTCCACGAGACCGAGAGAAAACGAGATCACGGTCCGGAAGCCGGACGGCTCCGAAGTTGCGTACGATCCGGCGCGGCTGCGCGGGATCGACGCCTATACGGAAGCAGAGAGGCGATTCTCCGTGGGCGACCGCATCCAATTCACCGCGCCGCAGCACGAGTTGCACGTTGCCAATCGTGCCTTGGGGACCATCGAGCGGATCGCTCTCGATGGTTCAATGTCGGTCAGGATGGACAGCGGCAAGGCCATCTCTTTCGATCCCGCACTGACGCGCCACATCGACCACGGCTACGCCGTCACCAGCCACAGCGCGCAGGGTCTCACCGCCGACCGCGTTCTCGTCCACGTGGACCATGCAGCGCACCCGGACCTTGTCAACAGCAGATTCGCGTATGTCTCGGTGTCGCGCGCGAGCTTCGAGGCAAAACTCTTCACCGACGATGCCACCCGGCTGCCCGCACGCCTCAGCACGGAGATCGACAAGAGCGCGGCGCTCGATTTTTCGCAGGCAGTGGATAAAACGCCCCTCGATCAGTCGCTACAGTCTGGCATTCAGTTGGGTTTGTGAACGAGGGTCAGGTTCTTTCGACAAAATTTCAACAATCAAGAAATATATGATGGAGCCGGAATCCGCGTTGCGCAGAGAGCGCGTGTTCTGTCTGCCGAATTGAGTGATTGTCAGGGCGTAGCGTCGATCGTTCGAGACTGGCGGGGGCAGACATCCGCAATTCAGTTCGACGTGCAGCGATGTTCTGTCCGACCGAAATCATTGCTTCGTGGCTCTTGCCGTCCAACACATAGCCAATCATTCCGCCGCTATCTACCGACGATGAGTACTGGCCTGTGACGAAGCGAATCATCCCCTCCATGACATATTCCATCGCAAGTGTACGACGAGCTCCATTCACGGTTGCGTTGAGTCGCTTGCACTCGAACGCAAAATACACCTCTTCAAGTGCGGAGACGGCTGGCAGGAACTTCAAATCGATCCGGCCCAGTTCTTCCCCTGTTCTGGGATCGTCCTCTGCTAGCTCTCGTTCGATGCGGACGGGGAGCTTCCGAAAATCCTTCGCTTGCTTGAGCGCGTGCTTAAATCGCCGGGTTATCAGCACTTCATGATCCGTTGCCGCCGGCTTTGGAAAGGGTTGCCAAGCCTCGCAAATCAGGTCAAGCATCCTGGGGATCAGTTCCCCAGGAAATGTATCGGACCAGATTTCAGCATCTCCAATTACCATCAGTGGCGCTCCTGGCGTGAGCGCATTAAGACGGTCGTGGCGATTTCGTCGGCGTCATTGAGCGCCGCTGTGCGCGTCCAGAACCGCTGATCGAGCGATTTGAAAAGGTAAAGAGAATCCCGATCAAAAACCTTGACTCCTCTGAGTAGCTCTACGGAGCCGATGTCTGTCTTGAAGATCTTATGAAGGCGGTTCAAGACTGGCAACAATCCATCCGGCCGACCACTTGCAAGCTCCGTTCTTTCGTCCCCATTTCTCGTGCGATCAAGAATCACCACGGCCATCCCGCTTCCTGCAGAACTCTCCACCTGACCTGTGATGTGATACGGTCCGCCGCGAGTCCAATCATTCAGTGTGTCGCAGAGGAGGTCTGTGTACTGTTTTCGGTACTCCGGAGAGCTCTCCTTCAATGTCGGCAACTTCGTCGACGCTCTGGGTGGCAAAATACTTTCCATCGCGATAGACACAGTGTCTTCTACCAGCGCCTGCTCGGTCCCATCGATCTCGAAGTATTGGTACAAAAGCGTGTTGCATTCCATCTCCAGCGCTTGGATGAGCTCTTTGCGGTCTTCCAGAATCGCCTCTTCTCTTTGGCAAAAGGCATCGATCTTTTGTGCAATCTGTTTGACTAGTTTCCTTGCCTGGACCGATGAGGAGATCTGTTCCGGTAACGGAAACGGGACTCTGAGCAATTCCGCGACTTCAACCTCTGCACGCTCGATTCCCCAACGGCTCGATGTATGGAAAAGGAAGTATCGAGCCAACGGAGACCGCAGATATGCAGAGAGGAATAGTAAGAGTTCGCGGTCTTCAGCCGGCCCGTGAATGCCTCGAATGGCATGACGAAACACCACCGGAAAATCGGCAAATGCGACATTAAGGCCTTTTGAGACAAGCACGTGCGGCGGATTGAATACAGTGGTGCTTGTATTCGAACGATTACGAACGACAAACTTCGGCTGCGGCAGCTTCTCACAGTCACTCTCAGTCAGCACGAAGCGATCCGCAAATCCCTTCGCCGGCAGAAATAGCCGAGTTGGCAATTTGATCGATTTTGCATCATCTGGATTATCAGAAGTGCCTATCGGCTGAAGCCCTTCTGCAATAATCCATCGTGGCGGTTTAATGGATCGTTCACTGCCAACGATCGCCGATAGAGCCGGCAGATCGGATAGTCTGTCCAAAAACTTCCAGTCGCGGGGTGTTCCCCAAAACCGTTCCTTCCATGCTCGCGGCACCCGATGCGCCTTCAAATCCGACAATAGGTCTTTCGCCAGAACCTCAGTGCGGTCTTCCGGAGGAACGGAGACGATCTCCGCTTGGGAAATCGCCCAGCTCGTCTTCGGCGCGAGGTAATCAATTCTGTGGTCGATGTCCTGAGATGAGCTTGTTCGATAGCGAATCACGAGAGCCGGGCCCACGGCGGCTTCAAAAAGATTGAATCGCATATCGGCAAGGTTGAGAACCACATCAAGCGCGCAACGCTCGAGCCATGCCTTCTGAAAGTTGATGGCCTTATCTTGATGGTTAAACAGTACGCCATGGGGCAGAACAAAGCATACCCGTCCGCCTGTCCTTTGATGCAACGTTCCCTTCCATACAAACGCGATCGCAAGCTGACGATTGGCGAGTGGAGCGCGATGCGTCTCGCACCACCTCTCAGCTGTCGTTAATGGACCTTCGAGGCTCTTCCATGGAGGGTTACCGACTACAAGATCGAACTCCCCGAAGTTCTTGTTGGAGAAAAAGTCTCCGCAAAGGATCGTTTGGCCCTGGTCCTGATCTTCGCAACCATCCGAGAAACATACTAATCTCGGAAGCACCTTGCCCTTCCGTTGCAATTGCTGAATATCTGGAGGAGAAAGCTGGTCCAGAAGGGCAAGATACAAACTGAAGGCAGATATCCGGCACGCAGTTGGATTGATGTCCACACCAGAGATGTTGTGCCGGAGGATTTCGATCAGTGAGTTTGCCTGGCGATCATAACGCGCATTCGGATTCTGTCTCTTCCATTCCTCGGCAAGTCGGTTAAAGACTCCGACGAGAAAAATGCCGGAACCACAGGCCGGATCGAGGAACCGCTTGCTGAGCAGCGAGTCCATGCCATCCAAAGCAATGTCGAGCGCGACCTCGGCTAGGAATCGTGGCGTGTAGAACGCGCCAGCCTTCCTCTTGCCTTCGGGATCTTCGGCCTGTAGGAAATGCTCATAAATCGCGCTGATCGTTTCAATCGGAATCATCTCAAAGTCATATGGCCAGAAGGCATGCTGGCCTGTTGTCATATGCGTCCCGCTAAGAAACTGATCAAGTATTTCCAGATGCTTCGCGGCAATGCTCTTGGCCTCCTGGTCCAAGTTGTCACTGAACAAATCCCCATTGAAGTCAGTTCCCAGCCTCTTAAATAATGCGTAAAGCCTCTCCCGGGCCTCCGGCTTCGGCCTGTTTAGAATTTCGCGAAGATGGTTTGTTGCGGGAATGCCAATTGACGACAGATATGCCGAACCGATCACATTCCGGTCAAAGAGGTAACACACGAATACGATTCGACAAAGCAGCGCGTCCAGGGTCTGTATACCGAGTTTGCGTGACGTTGCAGCGGCAAGAGCCTGGCGTGTGGCCTGCAGATTCGAGAGCAGATTGCGGTCAACGCGCTGCTTTGGATCGAACAGTTTCGTATGCGCGCGGAAGTACGCTCCCGACGAGATCGACAGTACCAGCTGCCGAACTTTTGATTGATCCGCAACTCGGCTGAGCCGTTCGACAAGGTTAGTGCGCTCTAAGTCTTCGGGTTTCTCGGCCGGGAGTGCCAGGCCCGAGTAAACGTGGATTTCGCGCGGGTCAATAAGAACGAGGATGGGAGCAAGTCCCTGATTCCAGAACTGACGATGCAGCTTCTGTACCTCCGCAGGCTTAACGGAGGTAACTTCCTTGAAATATGCCAGAGGATTGTTGTCAAGACACAGAATGCCATTGAGGTTCAGCCGCTCAAACGCGCGCTGCAAGGCGAGAGCTTGCGGCACAGCGCTCGTACTTACCTTGACCTCTGACTCGGAGGAATAAAATACAGGCGGCTTCAGGTCGGCGACACCGAGCTCATTGCGCCAGTCCGAGCTGTTTGTCGCTGTCATATTCTCTGCCCTTCTAGCTGGTCGGATTGCTCCTCCAGTTCGTACGACCAAGTCTCCCCGCGTTTCACCGCTCGAATCGCAAAGCCGCGACTCCGAAGCGCTCTTAAACAACGCGAAACCGTTGGTTCAGAGATACTTAGCGTCTTCGCCAACGTCGGCGTGGACTGCTGCCCGTCTCGAACCAGCCTTAACACATCGCTTAGGCGCCGTTCGATTTCTAGTGAGCGATTGTAGAGCATCCGTCTCAGCCAACTCTATCTGTAAGTGATAGACTTGGTCAATGGCAGGCGGGGTACCCGGTGAAAAAGATGGTAGGCGAACAAAAGGAGAAAGTCAACCGTTGTGAAGAGCTTGTCGAAGGTGACGAAGGGAAGTGTCTTGACCTACTCCCACGCTCTTCGTTTGGCAAAAATTGCTGAGACTCAAGTTGCTGAGGCCATCGTGCGGGCGCGAGCTGAACTAGGCTCTCCGGAGCTTGTCCGTGGTCGTATGGATGAGCCAAGATTCAAATCGCAGGCCAGCATCAATCGCAAGGCCAAAGAACGAGGGTGCGGGCACGGTTGCCATCGGAACCTCCTGCAAACTCAAAAGACGTGCGCTTTTTTACGCTTTTCGCGATTCCAGCGGAGCACTGCTTTCAAAGACGCGATTTATCTGGAAATAACGGCTGCCGGCTCGGCGAGTTCCTTTTTGCCGAATTCTTCGATGATGCCGGGCTGACCGGCGCGCAGGCCGAGCCTTTCCTTCACACGTATTACATTTCCGCAGGCGGTAGGCTTGCGAGCCAGGCCGACAGGATCAAAACAGAGATCATGAGCCAGGCTTCGATCCTGAGCCAGCGTTTTATGAGAACCACCCGATCGGGTCTGGACCTGCCCTTGTCCCAAACTAAAAGGCGTACCCGGCTACCGAGTGAGAGCGCCAGCAGCACCATCGCGACTTTCACGATCAGTGTCCGTCCCCATCCGGTCCGTGGCAGCGGAGCCACAGAATGACCAAGACCTCTCCAGGCGTTGTAAACCCCGCTCAGGACAACAACAATGAGGGCAATCGTGACGGTCCGAGAAAGCCGCTTGCCCAACCCGATCACCGCTTCCGTATTGGAAGTTTCTGCAAGGTGTGGAACTACCACCAGGCCGGCAATCGCAACTCCGCCTCCCCACACGGCAATAGAAGAGAGGTGAAGGAATTGAATCAATTCCCGAAGGGTAAAATCGCCATCCGCCGCGGCATGTCCAAGGATCGCTCTGGAGGCTGTGATTCCGAGAACCAACGCGATTCCCATCCACACGCCCGCGCGGCGGCTGAAAGCCGAGGGAAGGAAAGATAACAACAGGAGCAAGGGGACAAAACAGAAACTCATCGTCACGGCGCGTCCGGCGTGCGTTGTCACTACATCCGGCAATGAACTCCAGGCTAGCCCCCATGAAAGATCGCCCGTCATGGACCCCGCCAGGATAATAAGCTGGAGGGGGGCAGCCACCAGCATCAGCAGAGAGTAACCAGCCAAACAATGGCGCAGTCGCCGATCGCCGGCGAGAGATCTGCCGTTGCCGAGCCAGAGGCGATTCAGCAGAGTTCCCGCAGATAGCGCATAGGCAACATCGAAGGCAGCTGCCGCGCAGACCGTCAACGGCAAAGAAGGCTCAAACACGCTGCGTCTTTCCGCTTACCTGACCGTGAATTTGTAGCTGCCATCCAGGCGATGACCGTCAAGGGCGACATTGGCCCAATGAACGACATAGGTTCCCGGCCTGAGCCTCGGGACGGAGAGAATGAGCGTCGTTGGATCGTTGAGCGCTGGCCTGGACGCTTCCGAATCTGCAGACTTGCCATTTTCATCGGTGAGGCGAATGAAGCTGAATTTCGGCTCGACCCCCTCAGAAAAAGTGATTGTGATCGAGGTGGGTGCTGGACCGCTCGAGTCCGGTGCGGGCTTCATAATCTTTGGATGGGCGTGCGCCAGGGCGGATGGAGCGGCGGCGAACATAAGCAACAGTACGGTCACCATGGAGCCAGTTAATTTCGTGAGTCGGTTCACAGTCATCCTCGCATGAAACTAATATGAGCGTTGATTACTCAAACCATCGTTCATAATTGAACGGAAATCTCGTCGCCCACTCGAACTATATAGCGACATATCCAACGCCATAGGTGTGGCAAATTGTCGCACGCACCTGGATGGTGAGAGGTGATGCGTCTTGGGCGCCGCAGACGCTCAGATAGAGACGGAACGATGCGCCTGCCCACGCCGGTTGTGGTAGGAATGTTTTCGCAGTTGCTGAACGACGAAGAGGAGGAGGAATCTCCGTGCCCCCCCGGCGTAAAGAGAACAATGAGATCGCCGGGGCAGGTCTCAAAGGTTGCGGTTAGATGTTCAATTTGGACCCGGCAGCTGTGTCTTCGGCGAGGAACCGGTCGAAGACGCCGATATGTTTTTCGAAAAGGCTCTTGTGATCTTCCATGCAGAAGTAATAAGTCTTGCCCCTGTAGTTCGCGCTGATGGATCGATCGGCGCCCATAAAGCAGACAGGGCAAATCGGGGTGTGGCCCGTCAACTCGGGCATTCTGGCGAAGGCCTCATTGGAGTCCGCATTCCGCCAGCCTTTGCCCTGATATTCAAGCATGTCGATCAGCTCATCGGTAGCCTCGCGGCCGACGTAGCGCTCGACTACTCGAATTGCAAGATCGATGCCCGATGAAACGCCTCCGGCGGTAGCCAGGTTACCCCGTTCGACAAACCGCGCGCCGCGCACAAGATGCACCCGGGGATAGTTGGCCGCCAGCATGAAGTAACCCGAGTGATGTGTGGTCGCGGATTTCCCATTCAGCAAGCCTGTTTTGGCCAGCACGAAGGCACCCGTGCAAACGGACATGGTCACGTCCGTCTCTTTCGATGCCGTGCGAATCCAGTCGCACATCTCTTCAGTCGCCTGGGTCATATCCATGGCTGGAATCACAATCACTTTCGGCTGAGGCGCTGTTTTAAAATCGTAATCCGGCAAAACCTTCATATTCCCGCGAACGGTCACGGGGGCTTTCGTCGCGGCTACTGTGTAGGGCGCAAACAGCTGCATCCCATCCTTTGTTGCCGCCCCGGCAAGAACCTCGAGCGGACCGCAGAAGTCAAGGACCTCGGCATCTTTGCCGAGTACAAATGCGGCTGGTAGCTTGGCTCCCGAAGGAACAGGAAACGCCGAGATCTTATCTGCGGCCGATGCTGAGGCTGAGGTCTGCATGGCTGCGCTGCTGCTGCCGCAGACCGAACCAAGCCCGGCAGCAAGACCAACCGCAGCCGACTGTCTCAAAAGCTCTCTTCTGTTCATGAAATTCCTGCCTTCTTCCAGGGTCCGTTTTCCTGCGTTCACACGCTATGAATTTCCCGGTACAGGAAGCAGCCGCGGCCCGGAGACGCGAATGCCCTACGAAGACACACCATGAGAACAGGCGTCTGGTTTTCGACTTTCCAATCGAGTATGTCACTGCCGTCTTTCGATCGAAGCGCGAATCTCCGCGGCAAATTGTCGCAGGGGCGTGAAGTGCGGCCGCAGGCGAGAGCAATCCCGGCTCAGGAGCGCGGCGGATACTTCAACAGCTTGCGTTGCAGGGAGCGGCGATGAATTCCAAGCATACGTGCCGCCTGAGAGATATTACCCCCGCAATCTGTCATCACTCGCTGCAGATGCTCCCACTCAACCCTGGCCAGGGTCGGAGTTGAGGAGGGGGCCGGTAAGACGGCGGCCGCATCCGGAGCATGAAGCTTTTGGTATGCCGCCAGAATCTGATCCGCATCTGCGGGCTTGCTGAGATAGTAGTCTGCGCCGTGCTTGATCGCCTCAATCGTCGTGGGGATGCTCCCGTAACCAGTCAGCACGATAATCTTCATCGAGTTGCTTGCCGCACGGAGTCCTTCGACAACGCGAAGGCCATCCATCCCCGGCATTCGCAAGTCCACAAGAGCCAGATCCGGCGCCAATTGGCGCACCGCGGCCACAGCTTCTTCTCCGTTGGGAGCGGCTCGCACATCCCACGACCGTTGCGCGAGCGCCCGGCACAGTCGGCTGCGGAATACTTCGTCGTCATCGATGACCAGTACGCGGCGGGTCGCTTCAGGCGGGCGCATGATGGCTCTCACCCTCTCGCGCGAAGTCTGCTGGCAGTGTCACCGTCGCCACGGTCCCCCGACCCGGAGCCGATTCGTAGCTAAGACCTCCTCCCAGCCGTTCCGCAAAGCTGCGCACCAGGAAAGTACCGAGTCCCATGCCGCTTCCCGGCTCCTTCGTGGTGAAGAATGGCTCTGCAATACGGCGGAGGACCTCCTCCGTCATACCCCTGCCGTTATCTCCGACAGAAAACACTATTTCGGATCCACGGCGCTGGAACCCCAGAACCACTTGGACGTTGTCCGTACCTGCGTCCAGTGCGTTTCCCACCAGCGCAACAAGCGACTGCACCGTTGCTCGCACAGGAAGGAACACCGTCATATCCGCATCGACAGCATCGAGAACGACGTGAAAGCGCCTTGCTGGCGTGACCTCTTCCAGCGTTTGCGCCAGGAGTTCCCCTACCCGAACTGCCCGTGGAGATTCTCCGATCGGCTCCGCTCCGTCCGCACTCATCCGTTGCAGGATTCGCTGGCACCGCTCAACTTCCGACCGAATCAGCCTTGCGTCGTCACCGAGCGCCTCACCGCTGCCCAGAGTTCGCGCGTACCGTTCCAGTTCGCGGGCAACCACCGCAATCGTTCCGAGAGGAGTGCCCAACTCGTGCGCGGCGCCTGCGGCGAGCGTCCCAAGTGAAGTAAGCTTCTCCTGTCTGGCGATGCGCTGCTGGAGAGCCAGCACCTCCATCTCCCGCTGTCTCAGTGCATGGGACACCCTGCCGGCAAAGAAACTGATCAGAGCCGCGGCAATCACGAATGCGATCCACATCCCTACGAGGTGGGGATACAATCCAGGTTCGTTGAAATGCACGTGTGAGCCCTGAAGGGAAAGGTGCAGATAGAACAGGAGCCCGAAGCAGAAACTGGCAAGAAGCCCAAGGACCCAGGTCCACACTTTCTTCAACACGACTGCCGCGAGGGTGATTTGGACCAGGTATAAGAGCGTGAAAGGGTTCATCGGTCCACCGGTGAGCCCCAATACAGCCGTCAGGCACAGACTGTCGAAGGCGAAAATCAATCCGAGTGTCGCCTGAGAATCAGAGATGGAGCTGCGCGCCGTGCGATGGAGCCAAACGTTGGTGAGGAGCACGGAAGCCAGGGGCACAAGCGTCCATAGGAATGCGGGGCAAAAGCCGACGACATAGGCAACGCCTCCGAGCGTTGCCGCTCCGCCGAAAACCATGCCGTATCGCAGACGCACGATCCACGGCAGAGCAAGATTGGGTGCCATGTCGCCGTCTGGTCCGGGTCGCTCCGAAGCAGCATGGAGCGCGAAAGCGGTCACCGCGTCCCGCGATCGTGACTGCTCCGGCAAATGTCTCTGATCCAGAGTCATCCATTCCATAATATTGCTCCCGGGAAAGGCCAGCTAGGCTGCGACAATCTGCCGCACCCACCGTCGCCCGCGGCCAACCGGCTGGCGCGATATATTGAAGCGGGCAAGGTCAGCGTCATCCTGATTTTCCGCCCCAGACGAGCTCTGTGGCGGTGGCCGTATGTCCGTTCAAATCCCGCCCCCAATGGGCCATGCATGCAGCCTCGCTAGACGGTGCCTACTCCGCAGAACGTGCTGTCCCACTCGATGGTGGGAATAGCTGCCCGGAGTTGCCCGGCAGTCGAAAAGTCAGCCTGGCGATGCCAACTCACAACGCGATTCTCTCTAACGTCGGTCCTTAACGTCTCATTCGAGCCAGTCAGGACCTTCTCAAGTGCGACAAAATGTCGCGCCCAAAAGGCGTGGCCACCGCGATAAAAATTCAATGAGGGTGAGGAGCGGCACGCCGCGTTTCAACTTCCTCGCCGCGGTGCGGAAAGGAAAGCGAGGAGGGATCGTGTCGCTTCATCAGTGGGTAAGATTCGCCGCGGTTCTTTCTGTCCTTTGTGCAATTTCTCCAGCGTGGCTGTTGTCTCAAACTGAATTAGCTTCGATCGTCGGAACTGTTAGGGATCCTCAAGGAGCTTCGATTCCTGGCGCCTCAGTCCAGGCGACACGTCTTGAGACCGGTATCGTCACAACTTCCGTCACAAACAGAATGGGGCTCTACGTCTTCACTGAACTGGAACCCGGACACTATCGGTTGGTTGTACGCAAGCAGGGTTTCAAGGAAGCCGTGGTAGACAACCTCCTTTTAGTGGTTCAGGACAGGCGAGAACAAAACTTCGCGCTCCCCGTCGGCTCGGTATCGGAGACGGTCACCGTGAATGCCGGCACGCCGATGATCAACACGCAAGACGCGAGCGTCAGTACCGTCGTTGATCGCCAGTTTGCGGAAAACCTGCCCCTGAACGGAAGAAGCTTCCAGACCCTTATCGATCTAACTCCTGGCGTGGTCGTGACATCGTCAAACGGGGCTGATACAGGACAATTCAGCGTGAACGGCCAGCGCGCGGTCTCCAACTACTGGACGGTTGATGGAGTGAGCGCAAACGTCGGAAGCAGCGCATTCTTCGGAGGAAATCAGGCTTCAGGCACTATCGGCACCACGAGTGTCCTTGGCGGCACAAACAGTTTGGTTTCCGTTGACGACATGCAGGAGTTCCGCATTGAAACGTCCACTTTCGCGCCGGAGTTTGGGCGCACACCCGGCGCCCAGATTTCCATCGTCACGAGATCGGGCACCAACGAATTTCACGGTGAGGTGTTCGAGTATTTGCGAAACAATGATTTGGACGCGAACGACTGGTTTAACGGCGTCAACATCCTGAATCCGAGTCCTCTGCCCAAGCCGGAAGAGCGCCAGAGCGACTTTGGTGGAACCTTCAGCGGCCCACTGCTCAAGGACAAAGCCTTCTTCTTCTTTTCCTACGAAGGATTGCGGCTTCGGCTGCCAACTACCTCGTTTACTTTCGTTCCAGATGCCCGTGCTCGCGCCGACGCCAGCGCCACGATGATGCCGTATTTGGATGCTTTTCCTTTCGACCCTTCACAACCTGATCTCGGCAACGGCATCGCAGAATTCAACGCTTCCTACTCCAACCCTGCCTCGCTGGATGCATATAGTCTTCGCGTCGACCACCGCCTGAGTAAAAAAGTCTCCGTATTCGGGCGTTATAACTACTCTCCTTCCGGATCGAGCCAGCGTGGAATATGTTGCAGCTTGAATACAGTAACTCCGTTGAAGACCAACGTTCAGACAGCAACGGCTGGAGTCACCTGGACACTGTCGACGCACGTCGTCAATGAGTTTCGCTTCAACTACAGCAGGACCGATGCCGCATCCAGCGAATATTTAGATGGCTTCGGGGGCGGTGCGCCTTTACAGACGCTGCCGCTTCCCAGCCCTTACACGGCCCAGAATGCGGACTTTGATGCCGACGTTCTTTCGTTGGGTTCCAGCGGGGAGATCGGCGTCGGACCAACCGTTGACAACTTGCAGCGCCAATTGAACCTGGTGGACAACATTTCGATTCAGAAGGGCTCGCACACCCTGAAGTTTGGTATCGACTATCGCCGCCTGTCTCCGCAGGCCACACCTTTTCAGTACAGCCAGTCACCCGTTTTCAACGACGTTCCCTCGTTCGAAAGCGGAACTCTTGCTGAGAGCATTATCGAAGCATCGGTCCCCAACACTTTTTTATTTCGGAACCTCAGCGCGTTTGCCCAGGACACATGGCAGATCCATCCACGTCTGACAATGACCTACGGACTCAGATGGGACACGGATTTTTCTCCCTCGACTCTTTCCGGCCCGAATATACCGGGCCTGACTGGCTTCGATCTGAGCAACCTGTCGAACCTGGCGTTGGCGTCAGCAGGGTCGCCTCCGTATCAGACCACCTTCGACAATTTTGCTCCTCGTCTGGGCTTGGCCTACCAGCTCGTGCCAAGTCGGAATTTTGCAACCGTCGTCAGAGGAGGTTTTGGGGTCTTCTACGATCTCGCTTCTTCTGAGATCGGGAATCTTATCGTTGACACGATCTATCCATTCTGGGGTTTGCAAATCAACAGCGGCGGAACCTTCCCCTTGACTCCAGCTCTTGCCGCTCCGCCACCAATCACTCCTCCCAACGCCACGAGCGGAGTTCTCGGCGGTTTTGATCCCCACCTGAAGCTGCCCTACACGCTTCAGTGGAATGTCTCGGCCGAGCAGGGTCTGGGAAGACACCAGACTCTGTCCGCATCCTACATTGGAGCGGCCGGACATCGGCTATTGCAGACGGCGTACCTGTTCTCGCCCAACGCCGAAATCGGTCAGGCAGCCTTGGTAGCGAATACCGGCTCATCAGACTACGATGCGCTTCAACTTCAGTTCAACCGGTCTCTGTCGGCGGGTCTCCAGGCGCTGGTTTCCTATACATGGTCACATTCGATTGACACGGCATCGGCTGGTTCGGCGGCCGTTGGCTCAAACGCGATCGGGTCCGGAGGAAGCCAAAATATCAACCGCGGGGATTCTGATTTTGATGTCCGCAACGCCTTTTCTGCCGGCTTAACCTACGCCATACCCTCCCTCAAATCTCACTCTGTGCTGAAAGCCGCCAGCAGTGGTTGGTCTCTAGAGAGCATCATTCTGGCGCACACAGCACCACCGGTGACAGTTTTCAATGGCGACTTCTACGAGCTCACCAATGGCTTCTTCTCCGATATTCGGCCCGATGTCACACCAGGCATTCCCCTGTATCTGTATGGATCGCAATATCCGGGAGGCAAGGTCATCAACAATACTCCCGGCGTCGTGGCAGGTGGGTGTCCCGACGGATCTGCCAGCATTGGCCCCTTCTGCAATCCGCCTACGGATGCGAATGGAAACCCGATCAGGCAAGGGGATCTTGGGCGCAATTCTTTGCGCGCGTTCGGAGTCACGCAGGTAGACTTTGCAGTTCACCGCGATTTTCCGATCCACGATGCACTCAAGTTGCAGTTCCGTGCCGAGATGTTCAACGTGTTGAACCACCCTAATTTTGGCCCACCGGATGGTAACCTTGCCGACCCAACTTTTGGTTTGTCCACTCAACTTCTTGGACAGTATTTGAACGGCGGGCTTCAAGGCAGCGGAGGTCTAAGCCCTCTCTATCAAATCGGAGGTCCACGGTCCATCCAACTTGCTCTGAAACTTATGTTTTGAGTGCGTCCTGGGCACGCCGTCGCCGAGCGTAACGTGATGGCTTTGCTCAGAACTGAAGGAGGCACGCAATGATCCGCCGTTTCTTCGTTTGGCTGCACCGCTGGACGGGCCTGGTGATGGCGGGGTTCCTCATCCTGGTCGGACTGACCGGTAGCATGCTTGCCCTCTGGAGTCCCCTGGAGAGGCTGGTTTGCCCGCAACTCTACGCCACACCGAGACCGGGCGTGCCTCAGCTCGACCTCGCGGCGCTCGCCGAACGCGCCGGCGCATTGGTCCCGCAATGCCAGGTGGCAGGCGTTCAATTCTTCGGAACTGATCAGGTGTGGGTCTCGTTTGAACCTCATCACGTGGACCCTGCTATCGACCACCCCTGCAAGCTCAGCTTTGACCAGCTTTTACTCGACCCCTGGACCGGGGCAGAACTCGGACGCCGCAAATTCGGTGATATCTCCCAGGGCCTGATCAATCTGATGCCCTTCATCTACCAGCTGCACTGCAATCTGAAGCTGAGCATGACCGGCTATTGGATTTTGGGCTGCGTGGCGCTGCTCTGGACAGTGGATTGTTTTGTCGGCTTCTATCTCACACTGCCGGTCGCCCTCGACCGGTTCTGGCAGCGCTGGCGACCCTCATGGCAAATCAAGCGGCGGTCCAGCTTTTTTAGCTTCAACTTTCTTTTGCACCGCGCAAGCGGTTTGTGGCTCTGGGCGATGCTTTTTATCTTCGCCTGGTCGAGCGTTAACCTGAACCTGTCTCCTGTATACAACTGGGTGACCGGCGCTCTCTTCGACTACACGTGGGGGGGTAACCAGACCACGGAGATGCCACGCCACGCAGGGAATCAGCCACCAAAACTTGATTGGCGCGCCGCGCAGGAAGCAGGAGCCCGACTGATGGCCGAAGAGGCCGCCATCCATGGTTTTACCGTTGAGCGGAAGGAGAGCCTCTCATACTCCCCAGCCGAAAACGCCTATTATTACGACGCGAGAACCAGCCGCGATCTCTCGGATTTAAACGCGACGGCACTGGTTCTCGATGGTGATACTGGCGCTTTTCGATCCCTTCGCCTGCCAACCGGCGAGCATAGTGGTAACACAATATCGACCTGGCTCTACGCTCTGCACACAGCCGATGTGTTCGGCCTTCCTTACCGCATCTTTGTCTGCGCGCTGGGCCTTGCTATAGCGATGCTTTCGGTAACAGGGGTTTACATCTGGTGGAAGAAGCGCAAAGGGCGAATTCTTGCGGCTTCCCGCCGAGGTCACGCTAAGAAGGCGGGATCAGGCAATTCACGTCTCGAGCCGGGGCGATATTGTGATTCGCCCCCTATTCCTCTCAAAGCTGGGGATTGACCAGTGTCCGGGTGGCGACTTCGCTTGACGCCGGCTTTCGCGTCGCGGCGCGGTCTGGAAGCATGATGACCAGCGTCTCATGCTCTTCTCCCTGATGCTCTGTTTCCTGCCCCACAACGCCCGGCCCTTCCGTGCCTACAAGCGTCCAGCCATAAGGAAATGGACCAACTTTCTTTCTCGTGCGAGCGCTCCCGCTCCAGGCAACGGGCTTGGCAGAGGCGGAAGAACCTGTCAAGGGTCTCCGCTGCGCTGCGATGAACGGGCAACAAACGCCCGCCCTTGACAGAACCTCCCGCCTCCGCCCGTTGCGAAGAGCCATGAAGCGGGAGCACTCAACGAAAAAAATTGGTTTGGGTGCTCGTCCGTTTCGGACGCTAATCCGCCCCCAGCGGGCAACTGAGGAGCATCGATATGCCATTTCCCATCGCAGCAACCACAGCAGCTAACGTCGCCAGCAACGGCGCAAACCGCAGCCGCAACGCCGCGCCGCACAGGAAAAATGCGGCGCAGCGGGGCCGCAGCGATTCGCCTTATCAGCAGCGGACCACACAGCGCGATAACCCCACGCAACTGCTCATCAAGCAGGCAGTCGATTACCTGATCGAGCAACTTGAAGCGGGCAAGAGCGAAACCCTCACCGCGTACCTGAACGCGATGGCCTGTTTCCATTCGTACAGTTTCGGAAACATTTTGCAGATCGCCAGACAGCGGCCGACGGCGACGCGCGTGGCAGGCATCCGCACATGGAATGAAATGGGCCGCTTTGTGAAGAAGGGCGAGAAGGGCATCCAGATTCTCGCTCCGATAGTTGGCTACCGGCGCAACCGGAAAGATACGGACGCCGAATCGGAAACCGAAACCAAGCCTCAGTCCATTCTGATCGGCTTCCGCGCTGTCTACGTGTTCGATGTGGCGCAGACCGAAGGCGCAGACCTGCCCGAATTCGAGCACAGCATCAGCGGCGAAGTGGGCGCATACCGCGACAGACTGATCGATTTCCTCGCACAGCAGAATATCGCGCTCGAATTCAACGAGAAAATCGCCCCGGCGCTTGGCGTCAGTTACGGCGGGAAGATCGCCCTGCTCCCCGGCCAGTCGAAGGCCGAGGAGTTCGTCAGTTTGGTTCACGAGACGGCGCACGAGCT
>Ga0335075_10001735_pt1 | contig 35608 bp, 34 predicted proteins | sample Lox_Sample_24_FD_206723 | JGI IMG/M metagenome (GOLD analysis project Ga0335075, IMG submission 206723) | Soil microbial communities from Loxahatchee National Wildlife Refuge, Florida, United States - Lox_Sample_2.4 | ecosystem: Environmental > Terrestrial > Soil > Wetlands | place: USA...
CGATCCAGGATGTCCCGTGCCTCATCCACGCCTGCGCAGGGTGCAAATATGCACGATCCCGTCCCCGTCAACCGCGCCGGTGCGAATTGCCCCAGCCAGTCAAGCGCACGCGCGACCTCGGGATAGCGTGTGCGCACGACCGGCTCGAAGTCGTTCCGGCCACCGGTCTCGAGGAAGGCGCGCATTGTGATGGGGGGTGAATTTCGTGTCAATTCAGGAGCCTGGAACAGCGCCGCCGTCGGCACGTGGACTTTCGGATGCACCACCACGAAATAGCGCCGCGGCAACTCCACCGGCGTGAGTCGCTCGCCCCGCCCCTCGGCCCAGGCCGATCGCCCGCGCACGAATACCGGCACGTCGGCCCCGAGCGTCACGCCGATCGCGGCAAGTTCGTCCTGGGACAGTCCACACTCCCACAACCGGTTCAGCGCCAGGAGCACGGTGGCCGCATCCGAACTGCCCCCGCCCAGCCCGCCGCCCATGGGGATGCGCTTGGCGACACGCAGGTTCGCTCCCAGGGGCGAGCCCGCGGCGCACTTCAGTGCCCGTGCCGCGCGCACCACGAGGTCCGCCTCGGGCGGCACCTCGCCAGGTCCGGCCGGCCGTTCGATCCTGCCGTCGTCACGCACTTCGATGTGGATGTCGTCGCACAGGTCGATGAGCTGGAACACCGTCTGCAGATCGTGGTAGCCGTCGGCGCGCCTGCCCGTGATGTGCAGGAACAGGTTCAGTTTGGCCGGCGCGGGCCAGTGGCGCGCCGCGCTCATGAGTGCCAGCTTTCCAGGATCAGCCGCACCCGGACATCGCCGCGTTCGATGCTCAGCTTCTGCGGCAGGGCGCCATCGTCCGTCTGCATGTAGGCGCCGAAGGTCACCGTCCAGCCATCCTGGACCAGGGAGCCGAGATACCCCGCCGCCCCGGGCATTTCGATGCTGGGCGTCGCCGGATCCGGCACGCCCTGCAGCCAGTACCGCAGGCTCGCCAGCGGCGGCTCGAAGCCCATGCGCCGCACCAGCTCATCGTGGGCCGCCTGGCTGTCCAGGGCCTCGCCCGAGGGCGTGGTCAGGCCCAGGACGCCCGCATCATCGACGATGCGCACGCCGCCCACGCCCAGCGGTCCATCCAGGCTCACGGCGCTGCGTCCACCCGACTGCACCCAGCGCAACCGGCCATTGAAGCCATCGGAACCCGCCACCACGCCGATGCGGCCCTGGGTGGTGAACTGCATCCGCGCCTGCAGCTGCGCGCGTCGGGCGGGCCAGCCGGCAAGCACCTGTTCCGGCGCGGCGGTGGGTGCGACGGGCGTGGGCACAGCGTGGCAGGCCGCAAGCAGCAGCGCGAACAGCAGCAGGGGAAGACGGTGCAGCGACCGCCCCACCGCGGTCATCGGCGGACGGCTCATTTCACCAGACGATGCCGCGTGGCCTCCAGGGCCGGGGAGTCCGGGTGCCGGGCCAGGGCATCGGTCAGCACCTTGCGCGCCTGGGCCTGCGAGCCGCTCATCCACAGCGCCTCGACCCAGTGGGCGGCGATATCCGGATCCTGTCCCACCGCGTAGGCATGCTCGAGGATCCCTGCCGCCTCACGCGAGTCGCCACGGCGCAGCCGTACCCAGCCCAGGCTGTCGAGCGCCGCCGGGCTGTCGGGGGTCGACTCGAGCGCCTGGCGGATTAGCTTTTCGGCGCGCGGCAGCTGCTGCTGGTGATCGGCGAGCGTGTAGCCCAGCGCATTCAGTACCGTCGGATCCTCCGGCCGCTGTGCCAGCAGTCCCTCGAAGGCCTGCACCGACTCGCGCGTCTGGCCGGCGCGCTCCAGCATCGTCGCGCGCTCATACTCGAGGGTCGGGTGGCGTGGGTAGGTCTCCAGCGCCGCATTCAGCAGCACCAGCGCGCCGTCGGCGTCGCCATGGTCCGCCAGCAGGTGCGCCTTCTGCACCACCAGATCGAAGGTACCGTGGGTATCGTGGTTGCCCAGGTCATCGATCAGCGCAAAGGCCTCGGCGCGCTTGTTCGCATCCAGCAGCAGCCCCGCGGCGGCCACCCGCGCCTGCGCGCCCATGGACGAGTCAATCAGCCGCCGGTAGATCGCCAGCGCCGCCTCCTTGTCACCCTGGGCCTCGGCGATCTGGGCGAGATAGAACATCGCGCCCTCGCCGGCTTCGCCGCTGCGCATCAGGTCGGTGAACCGCTTCTGCGCCTGCTTGAGATCGCCGTTGTCGAAGGCGAGCAGCGCCAGGCGCCGGTCGACTTCGTTGGAATCGATGTCGCCGGCGGCCCGCAGCCGCTCGAGTTCCTTGCGCGCATCCTCGGTGCGGCCGAGATCCTGCAGCACTTCGGCGAGTTCGAAGGCACCGTCGCTGGCATCGAGCTGCATCACCTGCCGGGCCGTGGATTCGGCCAGACCCGCGTTGCCGCGCAGCACCGCGATCCGCGCCATCAGGCGCAGGGCATCGGTGGATTTCGGATCGCGCTGCAGCGCCTCCTGGACCAGATGCTCGGCGCGTTTGAAATCGTAGGCCTCCACCGCCAGATCGCCGAGCGCCGTCAGCACCGTGGCGGATCGCTGGGGGGTGTCGATGGGATCGTTCAGCGCGGCGAACGCCGCGGTGGCGTCGGACTGCTGCGCCAGGACCTGCATGGAGCCGACCAGCGCGGTATCGCTGGCCTTGGCATCGCCCGCCAGCGCCGTGGTGATCGCCGCGCGGGCTTCGGGGATGTGGTACAGCTTCAGGGCGACGGTGGCGTACACCAGTTCGGCCTGCGGATCCTGCGGCGCGACCTTCAGCCAGTTCTGGGCGGCCGTCCAGGCGGCCGGAATGTGCTCGCAGTCGAGCGCGACCTCGGTCGCGTGACTGGCGATCTGCGCCGTGGCGCCGGCCGAGGCGGTCGCGAAATCCTCGGCCGCAGTGCGGCAGTCGCCCCGCTGCAGCGCGAGTTCCCCGGCGACACTGGCCTGTTCGGGACTCGTGGGAGCTGCGGAATCGGCGCTCGCGGCGCCTGCCAGCGTCAGCGCCACCGCCACGCCGGGCAGCGTCATCCAAAGTCGTGTTGCACCCATGCACCCACTATATCCGGGTCACGCCCCGCACACACGCCTTGTCACCCGCGTGGGGCATCACTGAGAATGCCGCGCCCCATTATCGGGCTGGATCTGTAACCCTATGTAACCCCAATGAAGGATTCGATTCGCCAACGCCTGGAAAAGATGGTCGACCGCTTCGAGGAGGTCGGCGGCCTGCTGGCCGACCCCGCCACTGATGGCGGGTCACAGCAGTTTCGCGATCTATCGATGGAATACTCCCGTCTGCGACCCCTGACCGAGGGCTTTCAGGCCTACCGCAGCCTGGAGTCGGAACTCGGGACGGCGCGGCAGATGGCCGAGGACCCCGATCCGTCCATGCGGGCGATGGCGGCGGAGGAAGTGCAGCGCCTCGGCACGGCGCTGACGGACGCGGAACGCGAGCTGCGCACCATGCTCATCCCGCGCGATCCGCGTGATGAGAAGAACATCTTCCTGGAAGTGCGCGCCGGCACCGGCGGCGATGAGGCCGCGATCTTCGCCGGCGACCTGCTGCGCATGTACACGCGCTACGCGCAGGCGCGCGGCTTCAGCGTCGAGATCATCAGCGAGAGCGCCGGGGAACATGGCGGCTTCAAGGAAGTGATCAGCCGCATCGCCGGCCTCAATGCCTTTCACCAGTTCCGGTTCGAGTCGGGCACCCACCGCGTGCAGCGGGTGCCGGCCACCGAGGCGCAAGGCCGCATCCACACCTCCGCCTGCACCGTCGCGATCCTTCCGGAAGTCGACGAAGTGGAAAGGATCGAGATCAATCCCGCGGACCTGCGCATCGATACCTATCGATCCTCCGGCGCCGGGGGTCAGCACGTGAACAAGACCGACTCGGCCATCCGCATCACGCACATTCCGACGGGTCTGGTGGTCGAGTGCCAGGAAGAGCGCTCCCAGCACAAGAACCGTTCCAAGGCCATGTCACTGCTGAAGGCGCGGTTGCTGGCGGCGGAACAGGAGAAGCAGCACAGCGAACAGGCTCATGCCCGCAAGCTCCAGGTCGGCAGCGGCGATCGGTCCGAGCGCATCCGCACCTACAACTTCCCGCAGGGCCGCGTCACCGACCACCGCATCAATCTCACGCTCTATAAGCTCGCGGACGTGATGGACGGCAATCTCGACGAACTCATCGGGGCCCTGCAGCAGGAGCACCAGGCCGAAGAACTGGCCGCCCTGCAGTGAAGGCGGGGCGTGCGGATCCTGCGGATTATGACGAGTTAAGCATTCTTAATTCAGCTGCGAGCCGCTCGCACGACGAGGTTCGCTATTGTTTGAGGATGCGTCCGCGCTTCGCTCCCCTGACCGCCGCAATCATGCTGGGCATGCACCTTGCCCACGCGGATCCCGTCAATACGGCCCATCCGGTGACCGCGACGCCGCCCCTTCAGGCCGTTCCCGCGACGCCGGTATCCCGGAGCGTCCAGCAGCGCATGCGCAGCTGCAATGCCAGCGCCGATGCCAGAAAACTGCAGGCGACGGCGCGCGAAACCTTCCTCAAGAGCTGCATGGCGCGCCGCGTCCGCGGCGCCTCACGTCCCGGCAGCCAGCCCAAGCCGAACCCGTAGGCCCGGTTCGTTGTCCTCCAGCAGCAGCTGCGCGTGGTGCAGCCGCGAGATCGCCGCGACCAGACTCAGTCCGAGCCCGCTGCCGTCCTTGGACTGGGACTGCGGCAGCCGCACGAACGGCTTGAGCGCCGCGGCCCGGTCTCCCTGTGCGATGCCCGGACCATCGTCCGCGACCATCAGCCATACCGTCTGCCCGTCGCGCAGGGCGCGGATGACGATGTGGCCGCCGGCGGCGATGTACTTGAGTGAGTTCTCGACCAGGTTCGCCACCAGCTGCGCCAGCAACTGCCGGTTGCCGTTCACGCGGCAGTTGCCGGTGGCCTCCACCTTGAGCGCCATGTTCTTCTCGCGCGCGGCGGGCTCGTAGAGTTCACCGATGTCGGTGATCAGCTCGGCGAGGTCGACCGTGGCGCGGTTGGCGGCCGCCATGCCCGACTCCGCCTGCGCGATCTGCAGCAGCGTCGCGAGCGTGCGCTGGACGCTGTCGAGCTCGGTCAGTGCGGCATCGATGCCGGCGCGCACCGGCGGCTCCGTCGTCGGCATGCGGCCGGCATCCTCGAGCCGGCCGCGCAGCCGGTACAGCGGTCCGCGCAGGTCGTGGGCCGCGCTGTCGAACGTGGCGCGCAGCAGCTGCGCGTTCTCGGCCAGGCGGTCCACCATGTTGTTGACCGACTGGGCGAGCGCATCGAACTCGTCGCGCGAGCCATCCATCGGCAGCCTGCGGTCCAGGTCCCCGCCGACGATGGCATCGCAGGTCGCCGCGACGCTCTGCACCCGGCGGGTGAGCTTGCGGCTGAGGAAGTAGCCGGCGATGGCGCCGGCCAGGGCCGTGAGGCCGATGCCCCACAGGGTAGCGTAGCGAAAGGTATTGGCGAAGCGCCGCTGCTGGGTCACATCCAGCCCGACCAGCAGCCGGTGATTGTCGGGCAGCAGCGAGACGCTGGCACGCACCGGATGCAGGCGCACCTTGTCCCCCTCGCGCGGCGATCGCAGGTCGAACTGGGTCCACTGGCTGTTGGGAATGCCATCGAAAGGCCAGCTGGTGAGGTTGCCCGCTTCCTTGCCCAGGTTCGGGTCGACCAGCATGTACACTGCGCCGGTCTGCCACCAGCTGTCCGAGCGGAAGCTGAGCTCGTCGGCGAGACCCGAGAGGCCATCGCGGCGGTATTCGTCCGTCAGGCCCTCGAGTTCGGCGGATATGACGGCATCGGCGTCGTTCTCGATCACCCGGGTGGTCAGGAAGTAGACGGTGCCCAGCAGGGCACTGACCCCCAGTGTGAATATGGCGCCATAGCCCAGCGCCAGTCGGGCGGCGGAAGTCCTAAGCGGACTTATCTTCATCGCGGATCACGTAGCCCGCACCGCGTACGGTATGGATCAGCGGCCGGGCGAAGCCCTTGTCGACCGCCTGGCGCAGGCGGCTCATGTGGACGTCGATGAGATTGGTCTGCGGATCGAACTGCAGGTCCCAGACGCCCTCGAGCAGCATCGTGCGCGTGACCACCTGGTCCGCATGCCGCATCAGGAACTCCAGCAGCTTGAACTCGCGGGCGGTCAGCTGGATCTCCCTCCCCGCCCGGGTCACCGAGCGGGACAGCAGGTCCATCTCCAGATCCGCCAGCTTGATGCGCGTCTGCGGTACGTTCTTTTCGGCCGCACTGCGCCTGAGCAGCGCCTCGACCCGCGCCAGCAGCTCCGAAAAGGCAAACGGCTTGGTGAGGTAGTCATCGCCGCCGGCCTTGAGCCCCAGCACCCGGTCGTCCACGGTGCCCAGGGCGCTCAGCACCAGTACCGGGGTGCGCACCTTCTGCTCCCGCAGGGCGCGCACCAGGGCCAGGCCGTCGAGGTGTGGCAGCATGCGGTCGGTGATCAGCAGGTCGAAGGACTGCTCCTGCGCCTGCTTCAGGCCGTCGCGCCCGTCGACGGCCAGCGATACCGAGTAGCCGCTCTCCTTGAGCCCCTTCTGCAGGAACTTGGCGGCCTCCAGGTCATCCTCGATCAGCAGCAGGTTCATGCGCAGCTCACTTCGCCTCTTCCTGGCGGACGCAGAGATCACCCATCATTGCCAGCACCTGCGCGCCGCACCAGGGCACGACCAGCGCGCCGCTGAGAATGCCCAGCGGTACCGCCAGGGTGGCGATGACCTTCAGGTCCGCGACTCCCGTGCCCATGACCGCCGCCGCGGCGGCGGTCGCCACCAGCATCACCATCAGCAGCAGCACGCCGATCAGGATGGCGGTCAGCACCGAGGTGCGCCACCAGTTGCCGCGCAGCAGCCGGAAGCTGTAGAGCATCGCATCGACGGGCCCGAGCTTCCTGAGGATCACGGCAACGGGCGCGAAGAACAGTCCCAGCGACAGCCAGGCCGCCGGCAATGACAGCGGTATCAGCAGCAACAGCATGCCGACGTTGGCGGAGGCCAGGTTGGTCATCGCGGGATTCAGTCCCGTCATCGGCAGCGCCGCGCCGAAGGGCACCATGGCGACGCCGATCGCCACCGTGCACAGCGCCACGCACACGATCAGGCGCGACAGCAGCACGAAACTCTGGCGCAGTTCGGCGCCGATGCTGGTGCGTTCACCGGCGGCGATGGCCTTCTGGCGCAGGATCAGGGCGCTGCCGAACAGCAGCGCGAGGATGCTGCCGGCGACGTTCCAGGCCCACCACACCGGGTCGACGCTGTCGAAGGTCTGCAGCGGCAGGTCCGAGAGCAGATTGCGCAGATTGGCCAGGTCGCCGCAAATGGCGACAATGATGCCGTAGGGCAGGCTTGCGGCGAGCGACACCCGGAAGATCCGGGCGCCGCTTTTCAGCACTTCGCCCAGGGTCTGGGCCCGGGCGGGGGGATACAGGATCTGTGGCATCTGCCAATACTAAAGGATGACCGTGCAGCTCACGACTTCGGATTTGCTGGCGCGGGGCACGGCCCTGCTGGCGGCGGTGCTGGAACAGCCGGGCCTGGATGCGGGGCTGCTGCTGGCGTTTGCCCTGGGCGTGCCGCGCGTGCGGCTGCGATCGCACCCCGAGGAGGCACGCACCGACGCGGAGCTGCGGCACTATCTGGGGCTGATCGAGCGGCGCGCCCAGGGCGAACCGCTGGCCTACATCACCGGCTCGCGCGAATTCTGGACGCTCGAGCTTGCGGTCACCCGCGACGTGCTGGTGCCGCGGCCGGAAACCGAACTGCTGGTCGAACGCGCGCTCGCGCTGTGCAGCCACGCGGCGGCGCAGGTGCTGGATCTGGGGACCGGCTCGGGCGCCATCGCGCTGGCGCTGGCCACCGAACGGCCCGCCTGGCAGCTGCTCGGCATCGAGGCCTCGCCCGCGGCGCTGGCGGTGGCGGGCGCCAACGGGCGGCGGCTGGGGCTGGCGAATGCCGCCTTCGAGCAGGGCAGCTGGTTCGGCACCCTCAGCGGACGGCGCTTCGATCTGGTGGTGAGCAATCCGCCCTACGTGGACGCCCGCGATCCGGCGCTGCTGGCTCTCGCGCACGAGCCGCGCCAGGCGCTCACCCCGGGCGTGGATGCCATGGCGGACCTGCGCGCGATCGTCCAGGCGGCCCCGGAGCATCTGCGTCCGGGCGGGTGGCTGGCGCTGGAACATGGCGCCACCCAGGCCGGCGCCGTTGCCCGCGAGCTTGTCGCGCGCGGCTTCGGCAGCGTACGCTCGCACCGCGATCTCGGCGGCCACGAGCGGGTAACCGAGGGTCAATGGCCGTGAACTCAGCGCAATCGCCAACGCAACAAGGGAAGCATTCCATGATCCGATTCCAGACCACCCTCGGGGACTTCAGCATCGAACTGTTTCCCAAGGAAGCACCCATCACGGTGAAGAACTTCGAACGTTATGTGCGCGAGGAGTTCTTCGACGGCCTGATCTTCCATCGGGTGATCCCCGGGTTCGTGATCCAGGGCGGTGGCATGACGCCGGACATGAGCCAGAAGGACAACCACGAGCCGATCGTGAACGAGGCCACCAACGGCCTGAAGAACGAGCGCGGCAGCCTCTCGATGGCGCGCACCAACGACATCAACAGCGCGACCTCGCAGTTCTTCATCAACCTCAAGGACAACGACTTCCTCGACCACAAGCCCGGCTCCTATGGCTATGCGGTGTTCGCCAAGGTCGTGGACGGCATGGACGTGGTCGACGCGATCGCCGCCGTCAAGACCGGCCGGCGCCGCGGCCACGACGATGTCCCGGTGGAGGACGTGATCATCATCTCGGCGCGCGAAGTGTCCGCCGGCTAAGCCCGCTACTTGCGCAAGCTGCTGCGATGGGTCCTGGGCCTGCTGCTGCTGAGCATGGTCCTGAGCATCGCGGCGGTCCTGCTCATGCGCTGGTGGCCCCCGCCCACGAGCGCCTTCATGCTGGAAGCCCGCCTCGGGGCGCTCGCCGCCGGTGATGCGGATTTCCACCTGCATCACAGCTGGGTGGACCGCGACCGCATCTCGGCCAACGTACAGCTGGCCGTGATCGCCTCCGAAGACCAGAAGTTTCCGTTTCATCACGGCTTCGACTTCGGCGCCATCCAGGATGCGGTGCGCGAGCAGGAGGAAGGGGTACGCTCGCGCGGCGCCAGCACCATCTCCCAGCAGACCGCCAAGAACCTGTTCCTGTGGAACGGCCACAGCTACGTGCGCAAGGGCCTGGAGGCCTGGTTCACCGTGCTGCTGGAGCTGCTGTGGCCCAAGGCCCGCATCCTCACCGTCTACCTCAACAGCGCCCAGTTCGGCCCGGACGTGTACGGCGTCGAGGCCGCCTCCCGGCTGTACTTCCACAAGCATGCCGCGGCGCTGACCCGCGCCGAGGCGGCGCAGCTGGCCGCGGTGCTGCCCAATCCCCTGAAGCTGCATGCGGAGCGGCCGTCGGCCTATGTCATCGGACGGCGGCAGTGGATACTGGGGCAGATGCGCGACCTGGGCGATACCTCGTACCTCAAGAACCTGTAGATGGCACGCGTACTGCTGGCGACCTTCGGCTCCCTCGGCGACCTGCATCCCTACATCGCGGTCGGGACTGCGCTGCAGGCGCGGGGCCTGGCGGCGCGCGTGGCCACCAGCGCCGACTACCGCGAGGCGGTGACGGGCGCCGGCCTGGAATTCGCGCCAGTGGCGCCCTCGATCGCCGAGCTGGGCACTCCGGCGGAACTCGCGCGGCGCCTGGCCGATCCGCTGCGCGCGACCCGCACCATGGTCGAGGATCTGGTGATGCCTCACCTGCGCGAAGCCCACCGGCAGCTGCAGGCGGCCGCGGCGGATGCGGACCTCCTGGTCAGCCACCCGCTGACGTTCATGGTCCAGATCGTGGCCGCCGAGCAACGCAAGCCCTGGCTGTCGACGGTCCTCGCGCCGGCGAGCTTCCTGTCGCGCGATGATCCGCCGGCGATGTTGCCGGTCAACTCGCTGCAGATCGCCCGCCGCCTGGGTCCCTGGGCCTACCGGCTGCTGCTGCACTCGATCCGCACCACGGTGCGGCGCTGGGAGCGGCCGCTGCACGACTACCGCCGCGAGCTCGGCCTGCCGGCAAGCGCGAAGGCGATGGTCATGGAAGGGCAGTTTTCCCCGCTCGGCACCCTCGGGCTGTTCGATGCGGTGATGATGCGCCCGCAGGCGGACTGGCCGCCCCATACCCGCATCTGCGGCGCGGCGCTGTTCGATGGCAGCGTGCCGGATGCCGCGGTGCTCGGGCGGCTGCGGCAGTTTCTGGCAGCCGGTCCGCCGCCGATCGTGTTCGCGCTGGGATCCTCGGCGGTATGGCTGGGCGATGAGTTCTGGCCGGCAGCCGTCGCGGCCGCCGCGCAGCTGGGCCGTCGGGCCATCCTGATCGCAGGCTCCGCGAGTCTGCCGGCGCTGCCGGACTCGATGCGCGCCTTCGAGTACCTGCCCTACTCGGCGGTGTTTCCCCACGCCTGCGCCGTGGTCCATCAGGCCGGAATCGGCACCCTCGCCCAGGCACTGCGTGCCGGTGTGCCGCAGCTGATCACGCCGGTGTGGTTCGACCAGCCCGACAACGGGGCGCGCGCCGTCGGCCTGGGGGTGGCGCGGAGGCTGCCGTTTCGCGGCGTGAATGCCGCGCGGCTGCTGCGCCAACTGCGGCCGCTGCTCGCCGATTCCAGCTACGCCACCGCCGCCCGGGCGCTGGCGGTGGGTCTCAAGGCCGGCGCCGACGGGGCCGCCGTGGCGGCCGGCTGTATCGAGGAGTGCCTGCGCGGCTCAGTGCAGTGAATGACCGGAGCCGCGCCCGCGTTCGCCTTCGGCGTGCGCCTGGGCGGTGTCCGCGGCGAACAGCGCGTCCACGGCCGCGGCATCGTAGGCGTAGGGCCGATTGCAGAAATCACAGGTGACGGTCACGGCGCCCTGTTCCTTGAGCACATCGCGCACCTCGGCCTCGCCCAGGCCGCGCAGCATGTTGTCCACCCGCTGCGGGTCGCAGCGGCACTCGAAGCGCACCGGCGTGCCGTCGAACACCCGCACGTCGTGCTGGCGGAAGTCCTGCATCAGCAGTTCCTCGCCGGTGAAGTGCAGCAGGTCGGCGGCGGTGACCGCCTCGAGGCTGGCCTGCGCGTCCGCCCATGCCGTTCCCGCATCGTCATCGGCACTGTCGGCCGCGGCGCCGCCCACGTCGGGCAGCCGCTGCACCAGAAGTCCCGCGGCCTGGCCGGCATCGGCCGCCAGCCGCACGCGCGTCGGCAGCTGCTCCGAGGAGGCGAAGTACTGCTCCAGGCAGGCCGCCAGCGAATGGCCCTTCAGCGGCACCACGCCCTGGTAGCGCATGTCGCGCTCCTCGGCCTCGATGGTCACCGTGAGGCGTCCCTCCTCCCCGACCAGCCAGCGGAACACCTCGGGCGTGAGCGAGGTGGCGGCCCCCTCCCCCTGCGCCCGGGCGAGCGCCCGGTAGCGGAAATCGTGGGTGCACTGGGCGACCAGCAGCCCGACCGCGCCATTGCCCTGCAGCTGCAGGGTCAGTGTTCCCTTGAACTTGAGGGTCGCGGCCAGCAGCAGCGAGGCACAGATGGCCTGCCCCAGCAGTTCCTGGACCGGAGGGGAGTACTCGCGGAACTGGCGCAGGTTCCGCCAGCCCTGATTGATGCCGACCCAATGGCCGCGGACCGGCCGGCCCTCGAGAATGAAGCGTTGCACCTGCTCGGGTGCCCGGAATTCAGTAGTCATGGCGCCTCACTTTGGGGGCACCGCCAGGCATTCACAATACCTCGTCCGGCGGAGGGCATTGTTCTGTCCGGATATAATTGACCTCAAATTACACCCGGGTATAATCTCAGAATGGCTCAGGAATATACGGCTTTCGATGGATCCCGGCGCCTGGCGGCGGGCTCTCTGGCGCAGGTTGCGCTCGCGGTGAAGCGGGCGCAGGAGGACGGGGCCTCAGGTCCGCTCTTGATTTTCGATGACGCCAGCGGCCGCTCGCGCGATGTCGATACGCGGGGCTCGGATGCGGAGGTGCTGGCACGGCTGGTGTGCCGCGGCCGGCCGAAACTCGGGGTGGTCGCCCGGGAGGTGACGCTGCTGCCGCGCCACTGGGAATGGCTCGCGACCCAGCCCGGGGGCGCCTCGGTGGCGCTGCGAAGACTGGTCGAGGAAGCCCGGCGCGACACGTCCGGCAAGGAGGAGCGGCGGCTGGCGCAGGAGCGCGCCTACCATTTCATGTCGGCCCTGGCGGGGGACCTGCCGGGTTTCGAGGAAGCCGCGCGCGCCCTGTTCGCCGGCGAGGCGGTCCGCTTCGCCGAATGCAGCGCCGCCTGGCCGCCCGATGTGCGCGACCACGCGGCGCGGCTGGCGGGGTTCACTTAGCCAGCTTCTTCTTCAGCAGCTCGTTGAGCTGCGCCGGATTGGCCTTGCCGCCGGTCGCCTTCATGACCTGGCCGACGAAGTAGCCGAAGAGCTTGTCCTTGCCGGCGCGATAGTCGGCGAGCTGACCGGGGCTGCGCGCCATGACCTCATCGATGGCCTGCTCGATGGCGGCGGGATCGGAGATCTGCTTCAGGCCCTTCTCGGCGATGACCGAATCGGCATCCGCACCGCTCGCCCACATGGCCTCGAACACCTCCTTGGCGATCTTGCCGGAGATGGTGCCGTCGGCGATGCGCTTGAGCAGGCCCGCCACGCGGCCGGCGTTGAGCCTGGCAGCCCCGATGTCGATGCCCTCGCGGTTGAGGGCCGCCGCAAGCTCCCCCATGACCCAGTTGGCCGCAAGCTTCGGCTCCTGCGGCAGCTCGCGCACCACGGCCTCGTAGTAGTTGCCGAGTTCGCGGCTGGCGGTGAGCACGCCCGCATCGTAGGGCGAGAGGCCGAAGGCCGACACGAAGCGCGCGGCCTTCTCGTCCGGCAGCTCCGGCAGCGTTGCGCGCACCGTGGCGATGAAGGCCTCATCCACGGCCACCGGCAGCAGGTCCGGGTCCGGGAAGTAGCGGTAGTCGTTGGCCTCTTCCTTCGAACGCATCGAACGCGTCTCGCCCTTGTCGGGGTCGTACAGCCGCGTCTCCTGCAGCACCTTGCCGCCGCTTTCGAGGATGTCGATCTGGCGCGCGACCTCGAAGTGGATGGCCTTTTCGACGAAGCGGAACGAGTTCAGGTTCTTGATCTCGGCGCGCGTGCCGAATTTCCCGGCGCCCTTGCGGCGCACCGAGACATTGGCATCGCAGCGGAACGAACCTTCCTGCATGTTGCCGTCGCAGATCTCGAGGTACCGCACCAGGGTGTGGATCTTCTTCAGGTACGCCACCGCCTCCTTCGCCGAGCGCATGTCCGGCTCGGAGACGATCTCGATGAGCGGCGTGCCGGCACGATTGAGGTCGATGCCGGAGGATGCGCCCAGTCCCTCGTGCAGCGACTTGCCGGCATCCTCCTCCAGGTGCGCGCGGGTGATGCCGATGCGCTTGGCGGTGCCGTCCTCGAGCACGATGTCCATGTGTCCGCGGGCCACGATGGGCAGTTCGTACTGGCTGATCTGGTAGCCCTTGGGCAGGTCCGGATAGAAGTAGTTCTTGCGCGCGAACACCGACAGCGGCGTCACGTCGGCGCCGATCGCAAGACCGAACTTGACCGCCATGGCGACCGCGGCCTGGTTGAGCACCGGCAGCACGCCCGGATAGCCCAGGTCCACGAGGTTCGCCTGCGCATTCGGCGGCGCGCCGTAGGTGGTCGCCGAGCCGGAGAAGATCTTCGAATTCGTCGCCAGCTGGGCATGGATCTCAAGCCCGATGACGGTTTCCCAGGTTTCGTTATTCATAGCCAGGAGGGACACGGGTGTGCCAGTCGGTTTGGCGCTGATAGGCGTGGGCCGTGGCGAGCAGTCGGTCTTCGGTGAAATGCCGGCCGATGATCTGCAGGCCCACGGGCAGGTTCTGCACCAGGCCGCAGGGGATCGACATCGCGGGCAGGCCCGCGAGGTTTGCGCCGATGGTGTAGATGTCGTTCAGGTACATGGTGATCGGATCGGCGGTCTTCGCTCCGAGTTCGAAGGCGGCCGTGGGTGTCGTCGGCCCCATGACCACGTCGACCTGCGCGAAGGCGCGCTCGAAGTCGTTGGCGATCAGGCGGCGCACCTTCTGCGCCTTGATGTAGAACGCATCGTAGTAACCGGCCGACAGCACGTAGGTGCCGGTCATGATGCGCCGCTTCACTTCCGCTCCGAAGCCCTCGCCGCGCGAGCGCTTGTAGAGGTCCATCAGGTCCTTCGGATCCTTGGCGCGATGGCCGAAGCGCACGCCATCGAAGCGCGCCAGGTTCGAGGAGCACTCGGCGGGGGCGACCACGTAGTACGCGGGCACCGACAGCGCCAGGTTCGGCAGGCTGACCTCGATCAGCTGCGCACCGAGCTTCTCGTAGACCTTGAGAGCCTCGCGCACGCAGCGCTCGTTGTCCGGGTCCAGCCCCTTCTCGAAGAACTCCTTGAGCAGGCCGATCTTCAGGCCCTGCAGCGGCAGATCGAGGGCGGCGGCATAGTCGGGGACGGGCCGCTCGACGCTCGTGGAATCGCGCGGGTCGAAGCCCGCCATGGCGCGCAGCACCAGCGCCGCATCCTCGGCGGAAGCGGTGAGCGTGCCCCCCTGGTCGAGACTGGAGGCGAAGGCGATCATGCCGTAGCGCGAGACCCGCCCATAGGTGGGTTTGAAACCGGTCACGCCGCACAGGGCCGCGGGCTGACGGATGGAGCCCCCGGTGTCGGTGGCCGTGGCGAAGGGCGTCAGGCGCGCCGCGACGGCGGCGGCGGAGCCGCCCGAGGAACCGCCCGGGACCAGCTTGTGATTCCAGGGGTTACGCACCGGACCGTAGTAGCTGGTCTCGTTGGAGGAGCCCATGGCGAACTCGTCCATGTTGGCCTTCCCCAACATCACCATCCCTTCAGCCTTGAGCTTCGCCACGACGGTCGCGTCGTAGGGGGCCACGAAGCTGTCCAGCATCCGCGATGCACAAGTGGTCCGTACGCCCTCGGTACAGAAGATATCCTTGTGAACCAGTGGGATACCGGTGAGCGGGCCACCGCCGCCGCGTGCCAGTACGCCATCTGCCGCGGCGGCTTCCTGCATGGCCGACGTGGCGGTCACCGAAATCAGGGCATTCAGCCGCGGCTGGTGCGCCTCGATCCGGGCGAGCAGCTCGCGGGTGAGTTCGACGCTGGAGAAGTCACGGGCGCGCAGGCCCGCGGCCAGCTGGGCAAGCGTTCTGGTGTGCAGGTTCACTCGATGACCTTTGGCACCAGGTACAAGGATGCGGCGACCTGCGGTGCGTTGGCCTGGTAGCGCTCGTGCGCATCCGTTTCAGTGACGACATCGGCCCGCAGACGCTGGACCAGCCCGGGCAGGGGATGCGCCATCGGGCTCACGTCGCCGGTCTGCGCGCGATCCAAGTCGCCTACAAACGACAGGATGCTGGTCAGGCTTTCCTGATAGCGCGGAATCTCGGCCTCGTCCATTGACAGCCGCGCCAGGTGGGCAATTGAAGCGATCTCGTCGGGCTTCATTTTCATGGCCTCGGTGCAAGCGTGATGCACTTAATAAAACTGCGGGAAAATGGGCGCCAGATGATACACATCGCCTTGCCCTATGTCGCATCGGTTGCTATGGTACGCGCCACTTTGGGAGGCTCCTCCCGCTTGCTTCAAACGCCGGTTTTTTCATGTTCAAACGTCTTCGCGGTTACTTTTCCAGTGATCTGTCGATCGACCTGGGTACGGCAAACACCCTGATCTACGTGCGGGACAAGGGCATCGTCCTCAACGAGCCCTCGGTCGTCGCGGTCCAGGACGAGCCCACGCGCGGCGGCAAGATCATCGTCGCGGTCGGCTCCGAGGCCAAGGGCATGCTCGGCCGGACACCCGGCCACATCAACGCCGTGCGGCCCATGAAGGATGGCGTGATCGCCGACTTCACGTACACCGAGAAGATGCTCCAGTACTTCATCAACAAGGTCCACGGCAACCGCATGCTCAAGCCCTCCCCGCGGGTGCTGGTGTGCGTGCCGTTCGGCTCCACGCAGGTGGAGCGGCGCGCCATCCGCGAATCGGCCGAGGGCGCGGGGGCCCGCAACGTGGCGATCGTCAGCGAACCCATGGCGGCGGCCGTCGGCGCCGGCCTGCCGGTGCACGAGGCCCGCGGCTCCATGGTCCTGGACATCGGCGGCGGCACCTCGGAGGTCGCGGTGCTGTCCCTGAACGGCATCGTCTATGCCAACTCCGCCCGCATCGGCGGCGACCGCTTCGACGACGCCATCATGAACTACGTGCGCCGCAACTACGGCATCCTCATCGGCGAGGCCACCGCCGAGCGCATCAAGATCGAGATCGGCTCGGCCTACCCCGGACAGCAGGTGCGGGAACTGTCGGTCAAGGGCCGCAACCTCTCCGAGGGCGTGCCGCGCAGCTTCACCCTCAACAGCAACGAAATCCTCGAGGCCCTGCAGGAACCGCTGCAGAGCATCGTCAGTGCCGTCAAACAGGCCCTGGAGCAGACCCCGCCGGAGCTGGGCGCGGATGTCGCCGAGCGCGGCATCGTCCTCACCGGCGGCGGCGCCCTGCTGCGGGACATCGACAAGCTCCTGACCGAGGAGACCGGCCTGCCCGTGGTGGTGGCGGATGACCCGCTCACCTGCGTCGCCCGGGGCGGCGGACGCATTCTGGAACTCATGGATGAAATGGGTCCGGGACACTTCGGTCTCGAGTAGCGTGCCTCCCGCACGATAACGAGTGTGGCCGCCTACAGCGCAGGAAACTACCGGACGGCCCCGAGTCGTGGGCCGGCCGCAGGCTTCGGATTCACCGTGTACGCCCTGCTGGCGATCGTGCTCATGGTGCTCGATCGGCGTGGCGGCTGGCTGACGCACGTCCGCTATTACCTCAGCGCCGCCGCCTATCCGCTGCAGCTGGTGGTGAGTTCCCCGGCGCAGGCCTGGAACTGGTCCCAGGAGAGCCTCACGGCACGCGAGAGCCTGCAGGCCCAGAACGCGGCGCTGCGCCAGCGCGACCGCGAGCTGTCGCTGCAGGTGATGCGCTTCGCGGCCCTGCAGCGCGAGAACGCCGATCTGCGCGGCCTGCGCGCGGCGCTGCCGGCCGTGGCCGACCACTGGATGGCCGCCGAGGTCATTTCCACGGACATGGACCCCACGGGCCTGCGGCAGCGGCTGGTGATCAACCGCGGGGCGCACAACGGGGTGTTCCGCGGCCAGGCCGTCATGGACAGCTACGGGGTGCTCGGCCAGACCACCCGCGTCGGCCCGTGGAGCTCCGAGGTGATCCTGATCACCGATCCCGAACATGCCATCCCGGTGGCCAACGAGCGCACCGGCGTGCACACCATCGCCTCGGGCACCGGCGATCCGGATTCCCTGACGTTGCGTTACCTGCCGGGCAACGCGGACGTGAAGACGGGGGATCTGCTGATCACCTCGGGTCTCGGCGGCGTGTTCCCGGAAGGCTACCCGGTGGCGCGGGTGGCGGCGGTGCGCCGCGATGCCACGGACCCCCTGCCCCAGTTCCGCGCCACCCCGCTCGCGCATCTGACCGCGCTGCATGAGGTCATGCTGGTGTGGTTCCAGGAGACCAACCCGGCCGCGCCGAGCCAGCTGCAGAACGGCGTCGCCAAGACCGGCAATCCTGCATTGCAGCGCCAGCCGGTGCCGCCCCTGGAGCTGCTGCCGGTGCCCGATGAGCCGAAACTCGTGCCGCTGCTGCCGCCCGGTGCGCTGACGCCCACCCCGGCACACGCCAAGGCGGCGCACGCACCATGATCGATCGGGTGAAGGATTCCTTCGGCGTGATGCTGATGACCGTACTGGTGGCGCTCACCCTGTCGGTGCTGCCCCTGCCCCTGTGGCTCGGCGCCGTGCGTCCGGCGTTCCTGGTGCTCACCGTCATGTACTGGTCGATCTCCGTGCCGCGGCTCGGCGGGATCGGCCTGGGCTTCTTCAGCGGCCTGGCGCTCGATGTGTTCCGCGGCGCGGTGCTGGGCCAGAACGCGCTCGCCCTGTCCGCCATCACCTACGTGGCCGTGCGCGAGCACCAGAAGATCCGCCTCAAGCCCGCGTTCCAGCAGGCGCTGATCATGCTCGGCGCGCTGGTGGCCTATGAGTTCATCCTGTTCGCCATCGACGGCTGGACCGGTCACCCCGTCACCACTCCGCTGCGCTGGATTCACACCCTGACCGGCGCGATCATCTGGCCCCTGGCGACCGCGGTGCTCGATCGCGTGCGCGGCGCCCGTTGACCATGCGCGGCGTACGCATCAAGGATCACTGGAAGGAGCAGCGGCTGTTCGAACAGCGGGCGCTGTTCGCCAGTGCGGTCGGCGCCATCCTGCTGTTGCTGCTCGCCGGACGGCTGGTGCTGCTGCAGGTGGTGCGCTACGAGTACTATTCCCAGCAGTCCCAGTACAACCGGGTGCGCATCGAGCCCATCCCCGCGGCCCGCGGCCTGCTGCTCGACCGCAACGGGGAAATGCTTGCCGGCGGGCAACCCGGCTACCAGCTCGAACTGGTGCGCGAGGAAGTGCCCGATCTGGATGCGACCCTCAAGGGCCTGGTCGGCATCGGGCTGCTGACCAGCGAGGAGCTGCCGGACATCCGCCGCACCGTGCTGTCGCGCCGCAGTTTCGACAGCGTCCCGATCCGGCTGCGCATGACCGACGAGGATGTCGGGCGCTTCGCCGTGCACCGCTTCGATTTCCCGGGCGTCGACATCAAGTCCCGCCAGACGCGCTGGTATCCCAACGGCGCGCTCGCAGTGCACGCCCTCGGCTACGTGAGCGCGCTCAGTGCGTCCGATCTGCAGCGTGTCGACCCGGCTGCCTATGCCGGTACGTCGGTGATCGGCAAGCTGGGCGTGGAGGCCGCCTACGAAAAGCGGCTGCACGGCACCAATGGCTATCGGGAGATCCTCGTCAACGCCGAAGGGCGGTCGGTCGAGAAGATCGGCAGCGTCACCCCGCAGCTGCGCATCCAGGCGCCGGTTTCCGGGGACAATCTGATCCTCGGGCTGGATCTATCGGTACAGAAGGTAGCGGAGGATGCGCTCGGCGACCACCGCGGCGCCGTCGTGGCGCTCGATCCGTCGACCGGCGACATCATCGCGCTGGTCAGCAAGCCGGGCTTCGACCCGACCGAGTTCGCGCGTGGCATCACCCGCAAGGAGTATGCGGCGCTCGCCAACGATACGGACAAGCCGCTGCTCAATCGCGCCCTGCGCGGCACCTACCCGTCCGGGTCGACCATCAAACCGGCCATCGGCCTGGTCGCACTCACCGATCATGTGATCACGGCGGATCGCAAGGTGCTCTGCAATGGCACCTTTCAGCTGCCGCACAGCGCGCACGTATATCGCGCCGACAAGAGCGAGCCGCGCGGTCTGCTGGACATGCCCGAGGCGATTTCGCGCTCCTCCGACGTGTACTTCTACAAGCTCGCCACCGAGATGGGCATCGACAGGCTCGACGAAGGCCTGGCCCCCTTCGGCTATGGCCAGCTCACCGGCATCGACATCAGTGGCGAAAAGGCCGGAGTGCTTCCCTCGCCGGCCTGGAAGCGGACCGTCTTCAGACATCCCGCCGACCAGGTCTGGTTTCCGGGTGAGACAGTGAACCTCGGCATCGGCCAGGGCTACCTGCTTGTGACCCCGCTGCAGGTTGCGCACATCGTGGGCGTGATAGCCGAGCGCGGCAAGAGCTTCCGGCCGCGATTGGTCATTGGCTCCCGCAGCCCGGACGGCCGGGTCAGCATGCTGCCGCCAGTGGAGGAGAAGCCGGTGACCGGCATCTCGCAGGAGGACTGGACGACGGTCATCAATGCCATGATCGGCACGACCACCTGCAATCACTATTGCGGCACCGCGAGCGCCGCGTTCGCCAAGAGTGCCTACACCGCCGGCGGCAAGACCGGGACTGCGCAGGTCTACACCGTGGCGCAGAATGCCAAGTACAACGCCAAGACGGTTGCCGAGAATCTGCGCGATCATGCCTGGTTCGTCGCCTTCGCACCCGCCGAAGCGCCGCGCATTGCGGTCGCCGTGCTGGCCGAGAATGCCGGCTTCGGGGCGGGCACCGCGGCGCCGATCGCCCGAAAGGTGCTCGACTCGTACCTGCTGGGGCCGGATGGCAAGCTCAAGTCCTTCGCGGTTCCGACGCCCGAATCGCGAGCCGCGCTGGAAGTGGCACCGGCGCCCTCCTCGGCGCAGGGACCCGCGGTCGAGCCCGACACCTCGAATGAGCCGCCTGCCGGCGAACCGCCGGCAGGTTCGCAATGATCCGCGAGGAAGTCACCGACGGACCCAGTGCCCGGCGCGCGGTCACGGGCGCGGCCCGGATGCTGCTGGCGCTGAAACTGGACGGCCCGCTGCTGGTGGGCCTGGGGCTCATCGCCGCCTATGGGCTGGTGGTGCTGTACAGCGCCTCCGGCCAGAGCCTCGGCACGGTCGTGCGCCAGATCGGGCACCTGGGCATGGGCACGGCGGCGATGCTGCTGCTGGCCCAGGTGAACCCGAACTTCCTGCGGCGGCTGTCGCCGTGGCTGTACCTCCTGGGGGTGCTGCTGCTGTTCGTGGTCGCGGCCATGGGCGTCATCGGCAAGGGCGCGCAACGCTGGCTCGATCTGGGAGTGCTGCGCTTCCAGCCCTCGGAGATCATGAAGCTCGCCGTGCCGATGATGTGCGCCTGGTATCTGCACGAGCGGCCGCTGCCGCCCTCACCGCTGTCGCTGGTGCTGCTGACGGCGCTGATCATGGTGCCGGCCGGCCTGGTCGTGATCCAGCCCGACCTGGGTACCGGCGCGCTGATCGCCATCGGCGGCGTGCTGGTGGTGGTCATGGCGGGGCTGCAGGCGAGCATCATCCTGGGACTGATCGCACTGGCAGGCATCGGCGGCTGGGTCGGATGGCATTTCCTGCACGACTACCAGCGCCAGCGCATCTTCACGTTCATGAACCCGCAGACCGATCCGCTGGGCGCGGGCTATCACATCATCCAGTCGCAGATCGCCATCGGCTCCGGCGGCGTGTTCGGCAAGGGCTGGATGAACGGCAGCCAGGCGCAGCTCGACTACCTCCCCGAGAGCTCCACCGATTTCATCTTCGCCGTGATCGGCGAGGAATTCGGGATGCTGGGTCTGTTCATCCTGCTGCTGCTGTACGCATTCGTCGTCGGCCGGGCCATCTATCTCTCGACGCAGACCCAGGACACCTACGCGCGGCTGCTGGCCGGATCGCTCGCGCTGACCTTCTTCGTGTACGTGTTCATCAACGCGGGCATGGTGAGCGGCCTGCTGCCGGTGGTGGGCGTGCCGCTGCCGCTGATCAGCTACGGGGGAACCTCGATGGTGACCCTGCTCGCCGGCTTCGGTATTCTCATGGCGATGTACTCGCATCGGAAGCTCGTCGGTTCATAGTGATCCGCGTGCATCTGCAAGCCCTGCTGACCTGCACCACCCTGCTGTGGGCGGGGGCCCTGTGCGCCGCGCCGGCGCGCGCCAGCCACGGCTTCGACCTGTCGCGCCCCGAGATCCGCAGTTTCATCGACACGGCGGCCCATCAGCCGCCATTGACCCGTGCGCAGGTGGTGCGCATCCTGCGCCACGCCCATCCGCAGCCCGGCGTCATCGAGAAGATCACGCGTCCGGCCGAGACGGTGCTGCCGTGGTGGCAGTACCGCGCCAACTTCCTCACCGGGCAGCGCATCGGTGATGGCGCGCGCTTCTGGCTGGCGCACCGCGAGATCCTCGACGGCGTGGCGCGCGACACCGGCGTCCCGCCGGAGTACATCGTCGCGATCCTCGGCTGCGAGACCTCCTACGGCCGCATCACCGGCAAGGACCGGGTGCTCGACTCGCTGGCCACGCTCGCCTTCGACTATCCGCCGCGCGGCGACTTCTTCCGCGGCGAACTGCTGCAGTTCCTGCTGCTCTCGGGCGAAGCGCACCTGAACGCGGTCAAGGTCAAGGGCTCCTATACGGGTGCCATGGGCGCACCGCAGTTCATGCCTTCCAGCTACCGCCGCTACGGCGTCGACGCGGACCAGGACCGGCACATCGATCTGTGGACCAACTGGCGCGACATCTTCGCCAGCGTCGCGAACCTTCTGGTGCAGAACGGCTGGCGCAGCGGCGGTCCGGTGCTGGCGGAGGCGCAGCTGGCGGCCGGGGCGCCGCCGCCCGCGGTGCCGCGGATGCTGGATCTGAACGAGACACTCGATGGACTCAGGGCCATCGGCATCAGCACCGACAGCGACCTTCCCGGCGGCACCCCGGCGGTGCTGATCGCCGCGGAACAGCCAAGCGGGCCCGCCTACCGCGTCGGCTTCAGCAACTTCTACGTGATCAGCCGCTACAACCGCAGCGCCCGCTATGCCATGGCCGTGGTCGACCTCGCCCACGCGCTGGCGCAGGCGGTCGGCCGCGAGGCGGCGCCCGCGCCATGAGCCGCCGGGCGTCGTGGCGGCTGTCCCGGCTGCTCGCCGCCTGCCTGCCGTTGCTGCTCGCCGGCTGCGCGGTGGTGGAAACGCGCGCTCCGGCCGGTGCGCCGCAGCTCCCGCCCCGCGTCGCACCGGTGCCGCCGCTGCGGGTGCTCACGCCCGCGGAGCTTGCGGCCATTCCCGATGCGGTGCCGCGCCCCGAGCCGCGCAGCCGCAGCGGCAATCCGCCCTTCTACGACGTGCTCGGCCATCACTACACGCTGCTGGCGACGCCGCAGGGCTACGTGGAACGCGGCGTCGCCTCCTGGTACGGCCCCGGCTTCCACGGGGTGACCACCTCGCTGGGTGAACCGTACGACATGTACGCGATGACGGCGGCCCACAAGACGCTCCCCATCCCCTGCTATGCGCGCGTGACCAACCTCGCCAACGGACTTTCGGTGGTGGTCCGCATCAACGATCGCGGCCCGTTCGTCGCCAATCGCATCATCGATCTGTCGTACACCGCGGCGGCGAAGCTCGACATGCTGCGCCAGGGCACGGCCATGGTTGAAGTGCGGGTGCTCACGCCCGGGGATCCGCAGAACCAGGCGCTGACGCGCGCCAACCAGACTCCCCCGCCCACGCTGTACGTGCAGGCCGGGGCGTTCGCGGTGGCCGCGAATGCCCAGGGACTGCTGCACCGGCTGCAGCGGGCGGGTCTCAGCAACAGCTTCGTACTGCCGCCGCAGCCCGGCGGGCGTCTGTACCGGGTGCGGGTGGGACCGGTCGCCAGTGTCGCGGACTTCGACGCGCTGGCGACGCGGCTCACAACGCTGGGAGTTCCCGACGCGCGCCTGGCGCCCGACTGATAAACTTGCGACCCTCGACTCGAGCACTCATTGAGAATTCTGCAGATGATCCGTAGCTTCACCGCCGCTTTCGCGTTCACCCTGTGCGGCATCGCCGCCGCGCACGCCGCCGCACCCATTCCCACCCCGCCGACCGTGCCGGCGCGGGCCTATCTGCTGGAGGACTACCAGACCAGCCGGGTGCTCGCCTCGGACCACGCCGACGACCGCATGGAGCCGGCGAGCCTCACCAAGCTCATGACGGCGTACATCGTGTTCACCACGCTGCACGATGGCCGCCTGAAGCTCACCGACCAGGTCACCATTTCCGAACACGCCTGGCGCTCGGAAGGCTCGCGCACCTTCATCCAGGTGGGCAGCCAGGTTCCGGTGGACATCCTCATCAAGGGCATGATCGTGCAGTCGGGGAACGATGCGACCGTCGCCCTGGCCGAGCGCATCGCCGGCACCGAGGATGCCTTCGTGCAGCTGATGAACGCGTATGCCAAGCGCCTGGGGATGCTGCACACCCATTTCGCCAATTCCGACGGACTGCCCAATCCCGACCACTACACCACGGCGCGGGACCTGGCACTGCTGGCGCATCACCTCATCCAGGACTTCCCGGATTTCTATCCGCTGTTCAGCCTGCACGAGTTCACCTGGAACAACATCAAGCAGCAGAACCGCAATGGCCTGCTGAGCTCGGATCCGACGGTCGACGGCCTCAAGACCGGGCATACCGACAGCGCCGGGTACTGCCTGGTGACCTCCTCGCTGCGCAACGGCATGCGGCTGATCTCGGTGGTGCTGGGCTCGGATTCGATCAGGCAGCGCGAACAGGCGAGCGCGACGCTGCTCGGTTACGGATTCTCGTTCTACCAGACCGTGAAGGTGAAGGGCCGCGGCGAGGTGCTGGCGCAGCCGCGGGTCTTCCTCTCCGCCTCGGGGACCGCGCCGGTGGGCCTGAACCAGGATATCTACGTGACCGTCGGCCGCGACGTGGCCGGCCAGCTCAGGTCCTCGACCACCCTCGGCAACAAGCTGCTCGCACCGCTGGCGGCCGGGACGAAGGTGGGCGACTTCGCCGTCACCACGCCCGATGGCGCGGTCGTCGCCCAGGCGCCGATCGTGACGCTGCACGCCGTGCCCGCCGGCGGCCTGTGGACGCGCATGACGGATCACATCTCGCTCTGGTTCAAGTAACCGGGGCGGGCAGATGGCACCTCCGCTGCCCGTGTGCTACCTCAACGGCGAGTACCTGCCGCTGGCCGAAGCGCGGGTATCGCCGCTCGATCGCGCCTTCCTGTTCGGCGATGCCGTGTACGAGGTCATGCCGGTGTACGGCAGGCGGCCGTTCCGCTTCGCCGCGCATTGCGAGCGCCTGGCCCGCAGCCTGCGCGAGCTGGGCATGGAGGATCCGCACGGCCGCGAGGAGTGGCACGGCATCATTGCCACCCTGATCGAGCGCAATGCCCGTGACGACATCTACGTGTACTGGCAGGTGACGCGCGGGGCGGAATACGGTCGCAACCACGCCCCGCTGCCGAAACTGGCGCGCACGGTGTTCGCGTTCTGCGCGCCCCTGACGCTGCCGGACCCGGCGACCCTGGAACGCGGCGTGAGCTGCGTGACGGCCACGGACAACCGCTGGGGGCGCTGCGACATCAAGTCCACGGCACTGCTCGCCAACGTGCTGCTGCGCGAACAGGCCGCGCAGGCGGGCGCCTCCGAGACCATCCTGCTGCGCGACGGGTTCCTGACCGAGGGATCCGCCTCGGCGGTGCACGTGGTCCTCGATGGTGAACTCGTGACCCCGGCGCTCTCGCCGCAGGTGTTGCCGAGCCTCACCCGCGGGGCGGTGGAGAAGATGGCGGCGCGCGCCGGCCTGCGCGTGCGCGACGCACCGGTGACCGAGGGGCAGCTGCGCTCGGCGCAGGAAATCATGCTGTCGGCGGCGACCCGCGAGGTGGTGGCGGTGACGCGGCTCGACGGCGCGGCGGTCGGTGACGGCCGACCCGGCGCGTGCTGGCGCGCCGTGCACGCCCACCTGCAGCAGTACAAGCGCGAACTTGCCGCGAGCGCGTGGTGAGCGAGCTGCTGCAGTTTCCGACCGACTATCCCATCAAGGTGGTCGGGCGCACCAGCGACACGCTGCGCGCGCGGATCGATGCGATCTTCGGCGCCCACGTGCCGGACCTGGATCCCGCCCGCACCACCGAACGCCTCAGCGGCAACGGCAATTTCCAGTCGATTTCCTATGTCATCCGCGCGGTCAGCGCCGCCCAGGTGACCGCCCTGGCAACCGATCTGAAGGCCTGCCCGGACGTCCTGATCGTGATCTGACGCCCGCCTCGGGCGCATGCGGCCTGTAACCGTTTTGTAACCGGTTCGTACCTGACGGTCAGACCCGTCCGAGCCTAAGATCGGGCGTTTGGTCCCGCCGCCGCCCTGCCGGCCATAAGAACCTGACATGTCGATTACGCTCGATCAGATCACCAAGCGCTACCAGGGCGCGCCCGTCGTCAACGATGTCTCCCTCGATATCGGGGATGGAGAGTTCTTCGTGCTGCTGGGCCCGAGCGGCAGCGGCAAGAGCACCCTGCTGCGCGCCATCGCGGGCCTCACGGGCGTCGACCACGGCCGCATCTCGCTGCATGGCCGCGACGTGACCCACGTTGCCGCCCGGCAGCGCGGCGTCGGACTCGTGTTCCAGAACTACGCGCTGTTCCGTCACATGACCGTGGCGGACAACATCGAGTTCGCGCTGAGGGTGCGGCGGGTGCGGGCGGCGCAGCGCCGCGAGCGGCGCCGGGAACTGCTGCGGCTGGTGGCCCTGGAGGGCATGGATGACCGCCTGCCCACCCAGCTGTCCGGCGGCCAGCAGCAGCGCGTCGCGGTGGCCCGGGCGCTCGCCCACAAGCCCGAAGTGCTGCTGCTGGATGAACCCTTCGGTGCCCTCGACGCCAAGATCCGCGAGGAACTGCGCCGCACCATCCGCGAGGTGCAGCGCGAACTCGGAATCACCACGGTCCTCGTGACCCACGACCAGGAGGAGGCCTTCGCCCTGGCCGACCGCATCGGCATCATGAACCATGGCCGGCTGCTGGAGATGGGCCGTCCCGAGGACCTGTATGCGCGGCCGGCCACGCGCTTCGTCGCGACCTTCCTGGGCGCGGCCAACCTGGTGCTGGCGCGGCACACGGCGCGCGGCATCTGCGTGGGCGGTGACCCGGTCACGCCCCCGGGCAGCGCCTCGACCCCGGCCGTGCGCGATCACGAAGTGGTGGCGGTGCTGCGCCCGGAGGACATCGAGATCGCCCCGGGACGCCAGGAGCTGGAGTCGAATTTCCTCGGCCTGGGGACGGTGGAGCAGCAGCTGTTCGTCGGCGCCAACGAACGGCTGCGCGTGCGCCTGAACAATTCCGCGGACGCAGGCCCGATCGTCACCTCCGAGGGCGGTGACACCGGCGATGCGCTGCTGGAGGTGACCCGCACCCAGCACGACCGCCGCGGCTACCCGGTCAGCAGCGGCCAGGCCGTGGCCCTCGGGGTGCGCCGCCTGCACGTGCTCGCCACCCCGCTGTCGAGCTTCACCGCCTGCGCCGCAAGCGAAACACAGGTTCTGACGCTGAGCGAGGAACCGCTGCTGGTGCAGCTGGCGAATCGCATGAAGACCCGGGTCAGCACCCGCATCGAACCGTCGCTGGGCCAGCCCGGCGAAAGCTCCGCGACGGCCCTCGCCGGCGTCGCCGTGATCAGCGCGGCCCCGGAGGCCGTCGCGGCCCTGCAGTGGCTGCTGCGGCAGGGCGCCGAGGCGGTGCTGCTGCTGCCGCCCCAGGCCCCCTCGCCCAGCCGGGTGCTGATCCACTGGCTCGACGAGGCGGCGCGGCGCGCGACGCTGGCGGTTTCCGCGAGCCTGTTGCGCCATGTCTCCGCCGAAGCGGTGTACGTGGGCATCCTGCCGCAGGATGACGAGACCCACCGCCCGCTGGGGATGCGGGCGCTGCTCGATGCGCGCTCGGAGGCGCAGGCCGTCCACGGCCTGGAGATCCGCACCGAGCTCGGCTTCGGCGATGTCTCCCAGGAGCTGACCCGGCGGCTCGCGGAGGCGCCGAACCAGCTGCTGATCCTGGGTGTCTCCAACATCGAGGTGCTGGCCGAGCGGTTCGCGGCACTGCTGTCGCACACCCGCAGCCCGCTGCTGGTCGTGTGGCAGCCCGCCGAGGGAGGCGCCCATGCCGGCACCTGAGGCGGCCGGCAAGGGCACGCTGGTGCAGCCGAACATCCTGCCGGGATTCGGGCTGACCTTCGGCTTCACGACCTTCTTCCTGAGCGCCATCGTACTGATCCCGATGGCCGCGCTCGTGAGCATGGCCGCCTCCTCGCACTGGCACGAGTTCGTGCACACCGTCTTCAGCGAGCGGGCGCTCGCCTCCTACCGGCTCTCCTTCGGCGCCTCGCTCCTCGCCGCCAGCATCAACATGGTGTTCGGGTTCATCCTGGCCTGGACTCTCGTGCGCTATGACTTCCCGGGGCGCAAGCTGATCGATGCGCTCATCGACCTGCCGTTCGCGCTGCCCACCGCGGTCTCGGGCATCGCCCTGACCACGGTGTTCGCGCAGAACGGCTGGCTGGGCCACTACCTGGCGCTCGGCGGCATCAAGGTGGCCTACACCTGGGTGGGCGTCACCATCGCGCTCACCCTGATCGGCATGCCCTTCATGGTGCGCACCGTGCAGCCGGCGCTCGCGGAGGTCCAGACCGACCTGGAGAACGCGGCCGAAATGCTCGGCGCCAGCCGCTTCTACGTCTTCCGGCGCATCATCCTGCCCATCGTGGTCCCGGCCATGCTCACCGGGTTCGCACTCGCCTTTGCGCGCGGCGTCGGCGAATACGGTTCGGTGATCTTCATCGCCGGCAATCTCCCCTTCAAGACCGAGATCACCCCGGTGCTGATCGTCATCCGCCTGGAGGAGTACGACTATCACGGCGCCGCCGCACTGGGCTGCGTCATGCTCAGCATCTCGTTCCTCGGGCTGTGGGCGATCAATCACCTGCAGAGCTGGCGGCGCAGCCGCCTCGCCGAAGGCGGACGCTAGATGGCGGGCGGACCTTCCCGGGCCATGCTGGCGGAGCTGCGCTCGCGGCCCGGCCACGACACCCTGCTCTCCCACCTGATGCGCTGGGTGCTGATCGGCATCTCGCTGCTGTTCCTGGCCGCGCTGCTGTTCGCGCCGCTGATCACGGTGTTCGCGACCGCGCTGTCCAAGGGGCTCGATGCGTATCTCGCGGCCTTCCATGATCCGGACACGCTGTCGGCGATCCGGCTCACGCTCACCACGGCCGCCGTCGTGGTTCCCGCGAATACCCTCTTCGGGCTGGCCGCCGCCTGGTGCATCGCGAAATTCGAATTCCGGGGCAAGAGCTTCTTCACCACCCTGATCGATCTGCCGATGGCCGTCTCGCCGGTAATCGCCGGCCTGGTCTACGTCCTGGTGTTCGGGCTGCAGGGCTGGTTCGGCGGCTGGCTGCAGGACCATAACATCAGCATCATCTTCGCGCTCCCCGGCATCATCATCGCCACCATGTTCGTGACCTTCCCGTACGTCGCGCGCGAGCTGATACCGCTGATGCAGCAGCTCGGCAACGACGAGGAGGAAGCGGCCATCACGCTGGGCGCCGGCGGCTGGCTCACGTTCTTCCGGGTGACGCTGCCGAAGGTGCGATGGGGACTGATCTACGGCATCATTCTCTGCAACGCGCGCGCCATGGGCGAGTTCGGCGCCGTCTCGGTCGTCTCCGGACACATCCGTGGCCTCACCAACACGCTGCCGCTGCATGTCGAGATCCTCTATCGCGAGTACAACACCGTCGGCGCCTTCGCGGTCGCCTCCCTGCTGACCGGCCTCGCGGTGGTGACGCTGGTGATCAAGACGCTGGTCGAGCGCCGCGGCTACAAGGGACACTGACGCTTTGCCTATGCTGCCCCGACTGCGACGCCTGCTCGAGCGACTGCGGATCGATCCGGCGACGACACGGCTGCGCTGGTGGCTGGCGGGCAGCGAGGTCATCATCGTGCTGCTCGTGGCCGGCGGCCTGTCGCTGTACGCCGGCGACCGGCTGCGGCAGGTGGCCGACAGCCAGGGCGCGGCCCGGGTGCAGCTGGGCGGGGCCATGGCCCGCGAGACCCTGCGGCGGCTCGAAGAGGATGCACTGAGCGCGGCGCGTTCCATCGGCGATGGCCCGCAGCTGCAGAAGGCGCTGCAGGAGGCCACCCGCAGCGAGCCGGTCAGGACCCAGGAGCTGGACGCCGTGCTGCGGCGCCTGTGCCCCACCGACATGGCCGACGCCTGCGCGATCTTCGATGGCGGCCGGATGCTCTCCAGTGCGGGGGCCGCGGTGCCCTGGACCGAGGTGCTGCTGAGCATCGGCCGGCAGGGCCGCATCTTCCTGGCGGCGCCGGTCGCAAGCCCGACGGCCCTGTTCGGGGCCACCATGCCGGTGAGCGGCCAGCCGGGATTGAGCGTGCTCGTGGTGCGGCACCTCGACAGCCAGCTGGCGACCGACCTGAGCATGGCCGCGGGGCTTTCGATCCGGCTCATCAACTACCGCGCCTTCGCCGCGGCGCCCGTCGACCAGCTCACCAGCGTGCACACCGCGGGCCTGGCCGATGGCCATTACGCCGTCGCGCACATCCAGCCGCTGGACCTGTTCGTGGCGAGCTTCCCGCTGTTCACCAGTTCCGGCGAGGCCATCGCGCTCATCGAGGCGCGCCTGCCCGCCGCGCAGATCGACAGCGAGATCCGCTCGCTCATCGACCGGCTGCTGCTGACCGCGCTGGTGCTGGCGCTGCTGGCGATCGTGGCCGGCGCGGTGCTCGGTCAATTCGTCGCCGGGCCGGTGCAGGACCTGACCGAAGCGGCCGTGCGGCTGGGACAGGGGGACTTCTCGACCTCGATTCCGGTGGGCGGCACCGCCGAGGTCGGCGCGCTGGCGCGGACCATGGAGGACATGCGGCGCAACCTCGTCAACCTCACCGGCACGCTGCGGCGGCGCGAGGCCGAGGCCCAGGGCGTGCTGGCCGGCATCGTCGAGGGCGTGTTCGCCGTGGACAAGGACCGCAACGTGCGCTACCTGAACCCCCAGGCCGCCAGACTCCTGGGCGTGGATCCGCAGGCCGCGGTCGGTCGTTTCTGCGGCGACCTGCTCAGGCCCCAGCACGTGAACGGCGTGCGGCTGTGCGAGGTCGACTGTCCGATCCTCAAGGCGCGCACCGCCGGCACGGCGCAGTCCCTGGAGCGGCTGCACATCAACGATGCGGCCCCGCGCACCACCATCGTCACCAGCTCCGGCATGGTCGAGGGCCTGCAGGTGCAGGTGATCCGCGACGAGACCGAGCTCGAGGCGGTGCGCAGGGCCCGCGACAGCGTGCTCGCCAACATCTCCCACGAGTTCCGCACGCCGCTGGCCGCACAGCTCGCCTCGATCGAGCTGCTGCGCGACGGCCTGCTCACCATGCAGCCGGATGCCCGCGAGAAGCTGGTGATTTCGCTGGAGCGCGGCTCGCTGCGCCTGACGCGGCTCATCGACAACCTGCTCGAGAGCGTGCGCATCGAATCCGGACAGCTGAGCATCCGCCACCAGAGCGTGTCGCTCGGCGAGGTCGTGCTCGAGGCCCAGGCGCTGATCGAGTCGCTGCTGGTGCAGCGCCAGCAGACGCTCGATGTGGAACTGCCCGATGACCTGCCGCTGGTCCGCGGCGACAAGACGCGCCTGACGCAGGTGTTCGTGAACCTCATCGCCAACGCCAACAAGTTCTCCCCGGACGGTTCGGTGCTCAGGATCGGCGCCGCCTTCAACGACGTCCAGGTCGAAGCCTGGGTCGAGGACGAGGGTCCCGGTGTCGCCGCGGGCGATGCCGACACGGTCTTCGAACGTTTCCGGCGCGGTGCGGATGTCGAACCCGAACCCGGCGGCCTCGGCCTGGGTCTATGGATCGTCAAATCGGTGATCGAGCGGCACGGCGGCAACATCGTCGTCACGCGCACGCCCGAACATCGCACCAGGTTCAGTTTCTCACTGCCCGTCCAGCCGCAGGGCGAGGACGGGTCCGGGAACAGCGCATCATGAAAGTCCTGATTGCCGACGATGACCGAGACCTGCTGGAGCTGATCGCGTTCACGCTGTCGCAGGCGGGGTACCTGCCCGTCAAGGCGCCGGATGGCAATGCGGCGCTGACGCTGTTCGCAAGCGAGGCGCCGGACCTGCTGGTGCTCGACATCAACATGCCGGGCCAGAGCGGCTTCAGGGTCTGCGAGACCATCCGTACCCAGTCCTCCGTGCCCATCATGATGCTCACGGCGCGCAACGAGGAAGAGGACCTGGTGCGCTCGCTGGAACTGGGCGCCGATGACTACCTCACCAAGCCGTTCAGCCCGCGCACGCTCCTGGCGCGCATCAAGGCGCTGATGCGCCGGGCGGGCATGGAGAATTCGGGGCCGCTCGCCTCGGGCCGGATCCAGCTCAACGTCGAGGATCACACTGTGCAGATCGGCACGGAGGCGGCCGTGCGGCTCACCAAGCTGGAACTGCGGCTGCTGCAGATGCTGCTGGTGAATGCCGGGCGTACGGTGGGTTCCGACCGGCTGCTGGTGCACATCTGGGGCCACCGCAACTCCGGCGACCGGCAGCTGCTCAAGCAGCTGGTGCACCGGCTGCGGCAGAAGATCGAAAAGGATCCCTCGCTGCCGGAGATCCTGCAGACCGCGACCGGCGCCGGCTACAAGCTGGTGGTGGAGTGAAAGCCGGTCACTTCGACCCGTAGATCTGGTCGAAGGTCCCCCCATCCTCGAAGTGATCCTTGCTCGCCTTGGCCCAGCCGCCGAAGTCCGCGATGGTCACCAGCTTGAGTTTCGGGAACTGCGCCGCATACTCCTGCGCCACCGCGGGGTCGCGGGGACGATAGTAGTTGCGGGCGATGATCTCCTGCGCCTCCCTGCTGTAGAGGTGCTGAAGGTACTCGGTCGCGACGGCCGTGGTGCCGTGCTTGATGGCAACCTGGTCCACGACCGACACCGAGGGTTCCGCCAGGATGCTCAGGGAAGGCACGACGATCTGCACCTGATCGCTGCCGACTTCCTTCTGCGCGAGGAACGCCTCGTTCTCCCAGGCCAGCAGCACATCGCCGATGCCGCGCTGGACGAAGGTGGTGGTGGCGTCACGCGCTCCGGTATCGAGCACCGGTACGTTCGCATAGAGCTTGCGGACGAACTCCTTGGCCGTTGCGTCCGTGGCGCCGGGGTGGTGGCGGGCCCAGGCCCAGGCGGCGAGATAGTTCCAGCGCGCCCCGCCGGAGGTCTTGGGGTTGGGCGTGATGACGCCGATGCCCGGCTTGACCAGATCGCCCCAATCCCTAATGTGCTTCGGGTTGCCCTTGCGCACCAGGAACACGATGGTGGAGGTATAGGGGGCGCTGTTGTCGGGCAGCCGGCTCTGCCAGTTCAGGGGCAGCAGCCTGCCGCGTGCGGCGATCTGGTCGATATCCCCGGCCAGCGCCAGGGTCACGACATCCGCGGGCAGACCCTCGATCACGGCCCGCGCCTGCTTGCCCGAGCCTCCGTGGGACTGGTTGATGCGCACGTCGGTGCCGGTCTTGGCCTTCCAGTAGCGCGCAAACTCGGCGTTGTACTGCACGTACAGTTCGCGGGTCGGATCGTACGAGACGTTCAGCAGCGAGACGCTGGCGGCCTGCGCCAGCGGCGCGCCCAGCAGCACCGCACTCAACGACAGCCACGCGGCACGCGCCAGCCACCCTCGCATCTTCATGGTCATTCTCCGCAGTAAGCCTCGTGCGACTATCGTAGCGGCGGGACCGTCACGAAGTCAGTCTACCGGCGGTTACAAAAGGGTTACAGCCGCAGCGCCGCCCGCAGCTGCGGCAACAGACCGGCGGCCGCGGTGCTCACCTGGCCGACGGGGCCCAGGTCCCTGAGCTGCGTCATGGCGAGGCCCGCGTAGCCGCACGGATCGATGCGCGAGAAGGGCTCGAGGTCCATGTCCACGTTCAGCGCCAGCCCATGGTAGCTGCAGCCCCGGCGGATGCGGATGCCGACGCTCGCGAGCTTGGCGTCCCCGACGTACACACCCGGCGCCTCGCGGCGCGCGACGGCGGTCACGCCCAGCGTCGCCGCGTAGTCGATCACCGAGCGTTCCAGCGCCGTCACCAGGTCGCGCACGCCCAGACCGGCACGGCGCAGGTCGAGGAGCGCGTAGACCACGAGCTGACCGGGTCCGTGGTAGGTCACCTGGCCGCCGCGGTCGGTGCCGACCACCGGGATGTCCTTCGGATCCAGCAGGTGCTCGCGCCGCCCGGCCATGCCGAGCGTGAACACGGGCGGATGCTCGAGGAACCACAGTTCATCGGCGCTGTCGGCGGTGCGCGTCTCGGTGAACCGCTGCATGCGCTCCCAGGCGGTCAGGTAGCTGACCACCCCGAGATGGCGGATGACCGGCGCCGGCCGCGGCCCCGGACGCAGCTGCGCGTTCACGGGCCGGCGGGCAGCGCCGCGTGGTCGAGGCCGGCGTTGTTGCGGTTCAGGGCCTGCTCGGCCCGATAGCTGGAGCGCACGAAGGGTCCCGCGACGCACTCGAGGAAGCCGCGCTGCAGGGCCGCCTCGCGCAGGCCCCCGAACTCGGTCGGACTCACGAAGCGCTCCACGGGCAGATGATGGGCGGTGGGCCGCAGGTACTGGCCCAGGGTCAGGAGGTCCACGCCGATGGCCCGCAGCTCGTCCATCGTCTGCAGCACTTCGCCGACGGTCTCACCCAGGCCGAGCATCAGGCTGGTCTTGGTGAGTACCGCCGGTGCGTGGCGCTTGGCATGCCCGAGCACCGCCAGCGTCTGCTCGTAGCCGGCCCGCGGATCGCGCACCGGGTGGGTCAGGCGGCGCACGGTCTCGACATTCTGCGCGAACACCTGCAGCCCCGAGTCCACCACCATTTCGACATCGGCCAGCACACCCTGGAAGTCCGGAGTGAGGGCCTCCACCGCCGTGTGCGGATTGCGCGCGCGGATGGCGCGCACGCAGGCGGCATAGTGCCCGGCGCCGCCATCGGGCAGGTCATCGCGGTTCACGGAGGTCAGCACCACGTATCTGAGCTTCATCAGCTCGACGGTGCGGGCGGCGTTGTCGGGCTCCTCGGCATCCAGCCAGCCGCGCGGATTGCCGGTATCGACCGAACAGAACCGGCAGGCGCGCGTGCACACCGCGCCCATGAGCATGATGGTGGCGGTGCCCGCATTCCAGCACTCACCGATGTTCGGGCACTTGGCCTCCTCGCACACCGTCGCCAGGCGGTGCTCCCGGACGATGCGCCGTATCGCATCGAACGCCGCCCCCGAGGGCGCCTGCGCGCGCAGCCAGGCGGGCTTGGGCTGCGGCGCACGCGCCGCCGCAGCGCCGCCGTGGGATTTGACGCCGTCGCGGATGGCCGTGAATCCCTGCGCCGTGACGTACTTCTCGCCACTGCGCACCCGGCCGGGCTCCTGCACGACCGCAATGTTCTTCAGCTCGGACATGCCGGTATTGTACTCCTGCGGCCGTCAGCCCCCCGGCGCGGCTTGCGCCAGGGTGCGGTTCAGCGCCGCGAGGCGCTCCGGGGTGCCGATATCCAGCCACAGCCCGTCGTGGCGCTGACCCTGCAGGCGGCCGGCCGCGATCGCGCGCTTCAGCAGCGGCAGCAACGGAAACTGTCCGCCGGTGCAGCCGGCGAACAGCTCCGGGCTGAATACGCCGATGCCGCTGTAGGTCAGCGCCGGTTGCGTCCCGTCCCGCTCCCTGAGGACATCGCCGTGCAGGACGAAATCCCCCTGCGGGTGCTGCGGGGGGTTCGGGACCATGACCAGGCGCGCATCGGCCGCCGCGGCGCTGAGCTGCAGCAACGCCAGGTCGACATCCGTGAAGGTATCGCCGTTGACGACCAGGAACGGCGCCGGCCCGAGCAGTGGCAGCGCCTTGAAAATGCCGCCGCCGGTCTCCAGCGGCGGACTGCCTTCCTCGCTGTAGCGGATGCGGGTTCCGAACTCGCGCCCGTCGCCGAGCGCCTCGCGGATCTGCGCGCCGAGCCAGGAGAGATTGATGATGACCTCGCGGATGCCGGCCCGGGCGAGCGCCGCCAGGTGCCAGCAGATGAGCGGCTGGCCACCGACCCGCAGCAGTGGCTTGGGGGTGTGG
>Ga0335075_10001736_pt1 | contig 35593 bp, 36 predicted proteins | sample Lox_Sample_24_FD_206723 | JGI IMG/M metagenome (GOLD analysis project Ga0335075, IMG submission 206723) | Soil microbial communities from Loxahatchee National Wildlife Refuge, Florida, United States - Lox_Sample_2.4 | ecosystem: Environmental > Terrestrial > Soil > Wetlands | place: USA...
GCCTTCCAACTCATCAACACACCGATACCCCTCACGGCCGCGTAGCCAGAACAATCACAACCAAGACCAGCAAATCCCCAGCTCAACCGAGGATTCATTCACATCACTCACCGTAACTTCGGACTAGACGCTGAACTTTGACGAAAACTATTGTGCATCACCGGATTTAGCTTCCGATTCTCGGGTCAGGTCGGCGGCGACGATGAGTTCCTCATGCAGCTCGAACCACACGGTGTGGTAGGAGTCGATGATTGGTCGGGATAACCAAGCCGCGTCGCCGCGATGGACGTTGTCCAGCGCCGCCTGCAACTTGGCGAAGTACCGGCTAAGTCGCGGCACCTGGGCGGCCGCCGCGCTGACGATCGGCGCCACCCGCTGGTGGACGTCATCGAGGCGGGCCAGGATGGCGGCGTCGTAGGCGGTCTCGTCGTGCGTGTTGGGTTGGCCGTCCTTGAGTTGCCAATCGGTCACCAGCGCTTTGAAATCGGCGTTGACCGCGCGGAACTCGGCGTATGCGGCGGCCAGCGCCGCCGTGTCGATGTGCTTGCGCTCGGCGGCCAGCAACGCGTCCAGCCGGACACGGCCCTCGGCGCTGACCCGCAGCGCCTTGCCGTCGATGAGCAAGCCCGATTCCGTGAGCCGGTCAACGACACCGGCAACGTCGTCCGCGTCTTCGCCGAGCGTCGCGGCCAGATCGGCGAGGCTCACCCGACCCTTCAGCCGGACCGCGTGCAACACGGCCAACTCGCTCACGTGCCCTCGCTGACTCGCATCGCGGCCAGCATCGCCAGCAGCGGGCTGTCGGACACCACGTCGGTCTGGCCGCTCGTCATCGCCGCGCGCACGGCGGCGTCGGAATGGCTCCGCAGGACGGGATAGTTGCCGCTGGCGTGGCCCCGTAGCGGGCTGACCCGTCGCGCGATGTCGGCCAACTCGCGCAGCTCCGGCGTGCTGTCTTCCGACCACGCGGTTAGCTGCAGGCGTCCGCCGCGCACTTCGCCTTCGTTGCCGTCGACGGTAACCAGCTTGCCGGCCAGCAATTCGGCGACTCCACGGCCGCAGCCCACGACCGCCACGCGGCCGAGCTCACGGCTGACCACGGCCGCATGGCTGGTGGCGCCGCCGGTTTCGGTGACGACGCCGCGTGCGACCAGCATGCCGTGGATGTCGTCGGGACTGGTGTGGTTGCGGACCAGGATGACATCCTCGCCGCGGTCGGCGGCATCGATCGCGGCGTCCACCTCGGTGTAGGCCTGCCCGGTGACCACGCCGGGGCCGGCTGGCAGCCCCTTGGCTAACAGATTTGCAGCCAAACGATTTTCCGGCTGCAGTGACGGCTGCAGTAACGCCTCCACATGGGCCGGCCGCACCCGACGCAGCGTCTCGGCATCGTCGATAAGGCCGTCGTGGTGCAGTTGCAACGCCAGCCGCACCGCGGCCTGCGCCGACCGCTTCGCGGGCCGGGTCTGCAGCAGCCACAACGTGCCGTCTTGAACGGTGAACTCGATCTCTTGCACATCAGACGCGAGCCGCTCCAACGAGCGGGCGGCGGCGATCAATTCGTCGTAAACAGCCGGTTGCTGGTCGCGTAGCGCGGTGATCGGTTTCACGTCGACCGTGCCCGATACCACGTCGTCGCCTTGGCCGCCCGGCAGCCACTCGCCGAACTCCTCGTTGGCCCCGGTCATCGGGTTTCGCGAAAACACCACACCGGCACCGGAATTGGTGTTGATGTTGCCGAAGACCATGGCCTGCACCACCGCCGCGGTCGCGCCCCGGTCGTCGAGCCCGTGATGGGCTCGATAAGCGGCGGCACGTGGCGAGCCCCATGACGCGAACACCGCCTCGATTGCGGAGCGTAACTGCAGGTACGGATCGGCAGGCGCGTCGCGGCCGGCCGGTGACGCGGCGAACCGGCGCCGGGTGTCGTGGGCGAACTCCACGGTGCCCTCGGCCGCCAGTGCTTCCTCGACAGCGTCGTTGACCCCGAGATCCAACACCGTGTCCATCATCCCGGGCATCGACACCGCCGCACCGGAGCGAACACTGACCAGCAGCGGATGAGGTCCTTGTCCGAAGGTGCGCGAGGTGGCGGCTTCCAGCCGGCGCACACCGTCGAGCACGTCGTCCCAGATCTCATCGATCGTTGCCGCGGGTTCGGCGAGATAGCGCGCGCCCACCTCCGCGGTAATGCAGAACGCGGGCGGTACCGGCAGACCATTGCGGCGCATCATGTCGATGCCATGTCCCTTGTGGCCCAGAATTTCGGGCGGGTAGCTCGCGTCGCCGTCCAGCAGCAGTACGGGTGGGTTACGGGTGGACATTGAAGCTGGTCAGGACCGGCCACGCAGGAGCAGCGCGGACGAAATGACGGCGATCTTGATGTGCGGCTCCTTCGCGGTTGTTTGCGGGTGGCAGGATACCTCTGCCCATCCGCGCCTACCCAATGATCTAGGTTGGCGTCTATGACTGCCTATGATCTCGGGTTGCTGATTCTGCGGCTGGTGCTGGGGTTGACCCTCGCAGCTCATGGCTTCAACAAGTTCTTCGGCGGCGGGCGGATCCCCGGCACCGCGCGCTGGTTTGAAAGCATCGGCATGAAATACGGCACGTTCCAGGCCGTGGTCGCGGCCAGCACCGAGATCAGCGCCGGCCTGGGCTTGGCCGCTGGGCTGCTGACGCCGATCCCGGCCGCCGGCTTCGTTGCGCTGATGTTCGTCGCTTCGTGGACCGTGCACCGGCCTAACGGCTTTTTCATCGTCAAGGAGGGCTGGGAGTACAACCTGGTTCTGGCGCTGAGCGCCGTCGCGGTCGCCACGATCGGCCCCGGCCAGTACAGCCTGGACTGGCTGATCTTCGGGCAGAACTGGCGCAACGGCTGGCACGGTCTGCTGATCTCGCTGCTACTGGGCCTGGGCGGGGCGATCGGCCAGCTGCTGATCTTCTACCGGCCGCCGGTCAAACAGCCTCAGTAGCCAGCACTTCTTCGGCGGCACGCTCCCCGGAGCGGATGGCGCCGTCGACCCATCCGCACATGACGGCCGAGCTCTCCGTCCCGGCCCAGTGGATGCGCCCGCACGGCTCACGCAGGGTGTAGCCGAACTCGGTGAGCACACCGGTGGGGGCGTGGCTGATCATCCCGCCACCGGAAAAGCGCTCGAGACTCCAGTCCTGCTCGTGATAGCCGACCGGCGAACCGGCCTTGTCGCCGAACCGGTCGACCAGTTCACCCAGCACCGCCGCCCGGCGATCGTCTGGCGTAAGTCGGCCCAGCTGACGCGCGGCCGGGCCTTCGGTGATGACACACATGACCCCGGGGGTGCCGGTGTCGGTGCAGGCATCGATGGTCAGGGTGGCCACCGAGCTGGGTGCGGCGGTCTGGCCGGACAAGCCGCCAGCGCGCCAGAACGGCTCATCGTAGACGACGGAGATCTTGATGATCGCGCCGCCGGGCATCCGCTGGTTCAGATACGACCGGTCGATCGGCAGCGTCGGCTCGTAGCTGATCTGGCCGGCGACTGCCAGCGGGACGGCCACGATCACCCGGTGCGCCCGCACGGTCAGGGCGTCGGCGCGGACCGTGACTCCGTCGGCGTCCTGGGTGATCTGCCGCACCGGCTGCGACAGCGCCACGGCATCGCCGAGTTCGGCGGCCACCGGTCGGTAGATCGCGCCCATCCCGCCTACCGGGCGGGAATCCTGGGCGCCGTCCTTGCTGGACACGACGAAGTCCGGCCCGCCGCCCGACGCCATCTGGTAGAGCACCCACAGCAGCGACACCTCTGACGCGGCCGAGGTGTACGGGCCGGCCAGCGCCATGTCCAGCATGTCGCGGGCCTGCTGCGACAGGATGTTCTTGTCCAGCCAGGCCGCCAAACTGATTTGGTCCCACTCGGCGGCCTTGCGCGCCTCCCACGGGGCTTGCTTGGGGATCGATCGGCACATCTGCCGAATCTTGATCAACCCGACGCCGAGATTCATCGTCGCCCACGCGCTCACCGTCCACGGGATCGCACCCGCATAGCGGTGCTGCTTGCCGTCGACGATCATCATCGACTCGCCGTCGATGTACTGCTTGTACGCCGGCACACCGAACTCGTTCATCAACGCGTAGACGCGGTCCTGGCCCGGCCCGATCCAGGCGCCACCACGATCGATCCACGAGCCGTCGGGCAGAACTTCGGTGTAGGTGCGCCCGCCAACTCGATCTCGGGCCTCCAACAGCGCCACCGAGCGACCGGCCTGCTTGAGCCGCAGGGCGGCCGTCAAACCGGCGAATCCCGCACCAACAACGCAATAGTCGACATCTGTCATGGCTGATCCCAGCAGCAAGCTACACCGATGGCGACGCACCTGCGGGTGAATACGGCAGCCCGCTACCGGTGTTCTCATCGACGTCGACGCGACCGCCGAGATAGGGGAATGCGCGTTGCGGGCAGGCCGGCCGGTTGCAGATCTTGCAGCCGGCCCCGATCGGGACGACGGTGCTCGGGTCGTTGAGCGCGATTCCGGTGGAGTAGACGAGTTTGTCGGCGTGGACGAGGTCGCAACCCAAACCGATGGCGAGGCTCTTGTGCTGCCCCAGATAACCCTGGCCGTCAGGCGCAGTGGTCTTGGCGAGCCAGAAATACGAACGGCCATCGGGCATTTGGGCGACCTGAGTGACGATCCGGCCCGGTTGGGCGAATGCATCGTGCACCACCCACAGCGGGCAGCTTCCGCCCACCCTACTGAAGTGAAATGCCGTGGCGGACTGGCGCTTCGAGATGTTGCCGGCTTTGTCGGTCCGGACGAAGATGAACGGAACCCCGCACAACTGTGGGCGCTGCAGAGTCGAGAGTCGGTGGCACACTGTCTCGAAGCCGACCTCGAAACGGCGGGCCAGCAAGTCCACGTCGTAGCGCAATTGTGCTGCGGCTCGATGGAATTCGCGATACGGCAACAGAAATGCGCCGGCGAAATAATTGGCCAGCCCGATTCTGGCGACGCCGCGGGACTCGGGGGTGAGCTGGTCATCGGTGGCTGAGCCTGAATCCAAGATCGCCGACAACAGCTCCGACTGGCTGAGCAGGGCAAGTTGGGTCGCGATCTGGAAGGCGCGCTGGCCGGGTAGCAGCCACTGGGCGATGCGCAGCACCTGGGTTTCGGCGTCGTAAGAGCGCTTGGTGTGCTCGCCGAGATCGCCGTCGATCACGACGCTCACCCCGTATTGGTCCCGCATCAGCGCGGACAGCTGGATGTCCAGCCCGCCGATCGTCATTGCGTTCGCTGCGAACATCTCCTCGGCAGCGGTGTCGAGTTCGCCGATGTAGTTGTTGCGGTCGTAGAAGAAGTCGCGGACTTCCTCGAAGGGCATCGGGTGCCCCGGCGGCAGCGAGGTTTCCGTCGTCGCGCGGGAGCGATACGCCTCCAGCTCTTCGGTGGCGTCGCGCAGCCGCCGGTGCACGGCAACCAGGCTGCGGCCGACCTCGGGCATCCGGGCGACCAGTTCCTCGATCTGGGCGCCGCTGACCGCCTCGTCGGTGGCGGTGGCGGTGAACACATCGGACAGGTCGGCCACCAACCGGGCGTCAGAATCGGAGGAGAAGTAGTTCGGCGGCAGGTCGAACCGCTCGGTGAGCGCCAGCAGCACCGGCACGGTGATCGGCCGCTGGTCGTTCTCCAGCTGGTTGACGTAGCTGGTCGACAAATCCAGTGCTCGGGCCAGCGCAACCTGGTTGAGGCCGCGCTCGTTTCGCAACCGCCGCAACCGGGCACCCGAAAACATCTTCGCCACCGCTGACACATTACTCTTCGAGGGCTTTCGCAACGTTCGCAAACTGCGGCGGATGAGGACACAGAATTACACATGTGCAGGGACTTTCCCTAGCGACGGAGTTTGCATAGTGTGCGGATTATGTTGATCCACTCGGTTCGGACGCACCGCAGCGCCGACGACTTCCCGCGCACCGAGCACCTGGCCCACAAGATCGCGGAGGTTGCGGCTGACCCGGTCGCCGTACCGGCCGAGACCGAGGCGATGCTGATCAACCGGATGATCGACAACGCGGCGGTCAGCGCCGCCTCGGTGCTGCGCAGGCCGGTGACCACCGCCCGTCACCAAGCGTGCGCGCACCGGGCCCGGCCGGGCGCGACGGTCGTCGGCGTGGACGGCAGCTACTCGGCCGAGTGGGCGGCCTGGGCCAACGGCGTCGCGGTGCGCGAACTCGACTACCACGACACCTTCCTGGCCGCCGAATACTCGCATCCCGGCGACAACATCCCGCCGCTGGTCGCGGTCGCGCAGCAACTCGGTGTGCGCGGCGCCGACCTGATTCGCGGCCTGGCGACGGCCTACGAGATCCAGATCGACCTGGTCAAGGGGATCTGCCTGCACGAGCACAAGATCGACCACGTCGCGCACCTCGGCCCGTCGGCGGCCGCCGGGCTGGGCACCATGCTGCGGCTCGACGTCGACACCATCTACCAGGCGATCGGTCAGGCGTTGCATCTGACCACCGCGACCCGCCAATCCCGCAAGGGCCTGATCTCCAGCTGGAAGGCATACGCTCCCGCGCTCGCCGGCAAGGTGGCCATCGAAGCGATCGACCGCGCGATGCGCGGCGAAGGCTCACCGGCACCGATCTGGGAGGGCGAGGACGGCGTCATCGCCTGGCTGCTGTCGGGTCCCGAGCACACCTACGAAGTACCGTTGCCCGCGCCGGGGGAGCCCAAGCGCGCCATCCTGGAGAGCTACACCAAGGAGCACTCCGCCGAGTACCAGAGCCAGGCGCCGATCGACCTGGCCCGCCGGCTGCGCGAGCGCATCGGTGATCTGGAGCAGATCGCGACGATTGTGTTGCACACCAGCCACCACACCCATTACGTGATCGGCACCGGGTCCGGGGACCCACAGAAGTTCGATCCCGACGCGTCCCGCGAGACGCTCGATCACTCGCTGCCCTACATCTTCGCCGTCGCGCTGCAGGACGGCTCCTGGGACCACGAACATTCGTACGCGCCCGAACGCGCGCACCGGCCCGATACGGTCGAGCTGTGGCACAAGATCTCCACCGTTGAGGATCCGGAATGGACCCGCCGCTATCACTCGAATAACGCGGCGGAGAAGGCATTTGGAGCTCGCGCGGAGGTGACTCTACAGAGCGGCGAGGTGATCACCGACGAGTTGGCCGTGGCCGATGCGCATCCGCTGGGCGCGCGGCCGTTCGAGCGCGAACACTACATCGGCAAGTTCGCCAACCTCGCCGACGGGGTGGTGGGCCCCGCTGAGCAGCGACGGTTCCTCGACGCCGTGCAGCGGGTCGGCGACCTGAAAGGCGGCGACCTGTCCGCGCTGAATGTGCGGGTGCTGCCCGAGGTACTCGACAAGGCGCCGACCATTCCGTCCGGGATCTTCCGGTGACCGGCTTGTTGGGCGCGGCGTCCAGCGCCGCCGACAAACGGGCGGCGTTTCGGGCCGGGCTGAATTCCGGCCGGCTGCAACGCTTCCCGGGCGCATTCTCGCCATTGGTGGCCAAGCTCGTCGCCGAGATCGGCTTCGAGGGCGTCTACGTCTCCGGTGCCGTGTTGTCAGCCGATCTCGGGCTGCCCGACATCGGCTTGACTACGCTGACCGAAGTCTCCGCGCGCGGCGCGCAGATCGCGTCGGTCACCGACCTGCCGACGCTGATCGACGCCGACACCGGCTTCGGCGAGCCGATCAGCGCGGCGCGCACCATCACCTCGCTGGAGGACGCCGGGTTGGCCGGCTGTCATCTCGAGGACCAGGTCAACCCGAAGCGATGTGGCCACCTCGACGGCAAAGCCGTTGTCCCGACAGCGGAGATGGTCAAACGGCTGCGCGCGGCGGTGGCCGCCCGACGCGACCCCAACTTCGTCATCTGCGCCCGCACCGATGCCGCCGGGATCGAAGGCCTGGACGCCGCGATTGAAAGGGCACGCGCCTACGCCGACGCCGGTGCCGACCTGATCTTCACCGAGGCGCTCTCTGACCTCGCCGACTTCGAAAAGTTCCGCGCCGCGCTGGACACCCCGCTGCTGGCCAACATGACCGAGTTCGGCAAGTCGGAGCTGCTGAGCGTCTCGCAGTTGACCGACATCGGCTACAACGTGGTGATCTACCCGGTGACCACCCTGCGGCTGGCGATGTTCGCCGTCGAGGACGGCCTGCGCAAAATCGACGCCACCGGAACGCAATCCGGGCTGCTGGATCAGATGCAACACCGAAAGAGACTGTACGAACTGCTGCGCTACGCCGACTACAGCCAATTCGACGACGACATCTTCAACTTCAGTGTGGAAGGACCGAACCAATGAGCGCCGAAACCAAGATATTCAAAGGGCTGGCCGGCGTCGTCGTCGACACCACCGCGATCTCGAAGGTGGTGCCGGAGACCAACTCGCTAATCTACCGCGGCTACCCGGTGCAGGATCTGGCCGCGCGTGTGAGTTTTGAGCAGGTGGCCTACTTGCTGTGGCACGGCGAACTGCCGACCGACGGCCAGCTGGCGTTGTTCTGCCAGCGCGAGCGTGCCAGCCGCCGGCTGGATCGTTCGATGCTGTCGCTGCTGGGCAAGCTGCCCGACAACTGCCACCCGATGGACGTGGTGCGCACCGCGATCAGCTACCTGGGCGCCGAGGATCCCGAGGAGGACGACAGCGCCGAGGCCGCCAATTTCGCCAAGTCGCTGCGGATGTTCGCGGTGCTGCCCACCATCGTTGCCGCCGACATGCGTCGCCGGCGTGGCCTGGCGCCGATCGCACCACACAGCCACCTCGGCTATGCCGAGAATTTCCTCAACATGTGCTTCGGCGAAGTCCCCGAACCGGTCGTGGTCGAGGCGTTCGAGCAATCGATGATTCTCTACGCCGAGCACAGCTTCAACGCGTCCACCTTTGCTGCACGGGTGGTGACCTCGACGCAGTCGGACATCTACAGCGCGGTGACGGCGGCAATCGGCGCGTTGAAGGGTCCGCTGCATGGCGGGGCCAATGAGGCGGTCATGCACAACATGATCGAGATCGGCGATCCGTCGAAGGCGGCGGAGTGGTTGCACGGCAAGCTATCTCGCAAAGACAAGGTGATGGGTTTTGGCCACCGGGTCTACAAGAACGGCGACTCCCGGGTGCCGACGATGAAGGAGGCGCTGATCCGTGTCGCACAGGCCCGCAACGACCAGCGTTGGCTGGGCATCTACGAAATCCTGGAATCCGAGATGTACGCGGCCACCCAGATCAAGCCGAACCTGGATTTCCCGACCGGTCCGGCCTACTACCTGATGGGCTTCGACATCCCCAGCTTCACACCGCTGTTCGTGATGAGCCGCATCACCGGCTGGACCGCTCACATCATCGAGCAGGCCGGCGCCAATGCGCTGATCCGCCCGCTCAGCGAGTATTCGGGCCTGGCGCAGCGCAGCCTCAGCCCGGCTACAGCAGGTCGGTGATCGTCTTGAGGCCGGCGTCGTAAAGGACGCCGGGCAGCATGCCGCCGTCGTGCTCGATGGTGGTGCCGTTGATGAAGTCTGCGTCTCCGCTCGCCAAAAAGACGCATACCCGGCCGACCTCTGCGGGCTCGCCGGCGCGTCGTAACGGGACTGCGGCGAAATATCTTTCGCCGGTCGGGTCGTCTTTGGGCAGCACGAACGACCGGAAGTTCTCCGTCATCGTCGGCCCGAGCGCCACGCAGTTGACCCGGACCTTCGGACCCCATTCCTCCGCCAGCGACCGGGTGAGGTGGTTGAGTCCGCTCTTGGCCGCCCCATAGGAGACCAAGGTCGGTGATCCCGCCGGGTGGCCGGCGCCGCTGGATATGTTGATGATGCAACCGGTTCCGTCCTGAGCGGCCATCTGCCGGTAGGCGCGGATGGCGAACCAGAGCGGACTGATCAGGTTCATCTGCACCGCATAGGCGTGAAACAGCGCCGTGCGCTCGTAGTCGTCGTCGCTGCGCGGCGCACCCTGGATACGTTGCACGAGTTCGGGAATGCTTTCCGCGTGCGGCGCCGGAACCGTCCCGCCCGCGTTGTTCACCAAGATGTCGATCCGGCCGTGTGTGGCGACGACTTCACCGACGAAGGAGTCGATCGAGCGGTAGTCACCTTGATCGCAGACACGCTGCGAGGCACGGGCCGCCCACTCTGCGTCGATGCCGGGGATGGTGTCGAGCGGTGAGCGCGAGCACCCGACGACAGTGGCGCCGGCGCGTAACAATTCGTGGGCGATGCCGACACCCACGCCGCGGCTGGTTCCGGTGACGATCGCGACCTTGCCGTCAAGGACTCCCATGACTCAACCCTCCGTCGTTGACAGTAACTGCCAGAGAGTCATACTCTGCCACAGTGAGCAACCCTTCCAAACTTCGTGTCATTCAGTGGGCTACCGGAGGAGTCGGCAAGGCCGCAATCGAGTGCATGCGCAATCACCCGCAACTTGAGTTGACCGGATGCTGGGTGCACAGCGTGGACAAGAACGGGCGCGATGTCGGAGAGATCCTTGGCGGCGAAGCACTTGGCGTGGCCGCCACTTCCAGCATCGACGAGGTGCTGGCTCTCGACGCCGATTGTGTGGTGTATAGCCCGCTGATCCCCAACGACGAAGAGGTTGTGGCGATTTTGCGGTCCGGCAAGAACGTGGTCACCCCGGTCGGCTGGGTGTACCCGGACCTGAGCAACCCGGCTGTCAAAGCGATCGCCGACGCCGCGCTTGCGGGTGGGGTGACGCTGCACGGTTCGGGAATTCACCCCGGCGGCATCACCGAGCGATTCCCGCTGATGGTGTCTTCGCTGTCGTCCGCGATCACTCACGTGCGCGCCGAAGAGTTCTCCGACATCCGCACCTACAACGCTCCTGACGTGGTGCGTCACATCATGGGTTTCGGCGGCCCGCCCGAGGAAGCCATCCAAGGGCCGATGGCCAGCCTGCTGGAAAACGGGTTCAAGATGTCGGTGCGAATGATCGCCGACCACATGGGATTTAAGATCGAGCCCAACATCAGGACCATCCAGGAGATCGCTGTGGCGACCGCTGAGATCGACTACGATCCGTTCCCGATCGGGAAGGGAACCGTCGCCGCCCGCCGGTTCCGCTGGCAAGCCATCAGCGACGGCGAGCCGGTGATCACCGCGGCGGTCAACTGGCTAATGGGCGAGGAAAACCTCGAACCAGCCTGGAATTTCGGCGGGCGGGGCGAACGCTTCGAGGTCGAGATCACCGGTGACCCCACGGTGAGCCTCACCTTCAAAGGACTGCAGCCGCCGTCTATCGCTGAAGGACTGCAACGAAACCCGGGCGTGGTGGCCACCGCCAACCATTGCGTCAACGCCATTCCCGATGTCTGCGCCGCCGAGCCTGGCATCAAGACCTATCTGGATCTGCCGTTGTTCGCCGGGCGCCCGGCCACTGATCTCGCGACGGCATGACGGTCTTGACGGATGTGTCATTCTGCCATCTCGTCGTTGGAGTGACCGACATGGACCGGGCTCTGGTGTTCTACCGAGATGTGCTCGGAATGGAGGTAGTCTTCGAAACCCCTATCTCCGGTGAGCCTTTCGACGCCGTGCTGCATGCAAAACGAAAGCAAGAAGGCCGGGTGGTCGGCGGATTGCTGGGCGGGTTGATGGTCGAACTGCTATCCCTTGGAGCGAAACCTGCCGCAGATAAGCCGGCCCGCAGGGGCATCACCGGGATTCAGAACGTGTCGTTGTCAGTGACCGATCTCGACGACACCCACCGCCGCATCAGCGACGCCGGCTACCCGCCTGACCAAGAGCCGTTTGAGATCGGCGGTGTGCGAATGTTTTTCGTTAAGGACCCGGACGGGACACCGGTGGAGTTCATCGAGCTACCCGACGGAGCACGGACCACCTACGAGATGCATCGCGGGGTGCCGCTGCGGATGGGCCCGGCCGAATGAGTTACACCCACCCCGAGTCAATGCGAGGCCACGTCGCGATCGTCACCGGCGCCGCGCAAGGTGTCGGCAAGGGTATCGCCGGCGCACTCCTCGAACGCGGTGCCGCGGTGCTGCTCAACGACATCCAAGATGACGTGCTGGCGCAGACCACCGCCGAACTCAAGGCGGCGGGGCGTGTCGAGCAGCTGGCCGCCGATTTACGCGATCCGCAAAGCCCGCGGCGGATCGTGGCGGCCGCCGTCGATGCCTTTGGCGCGGTGCATGGCCTGGTCAACAATGCCATCGCTACGAACGAGCCCAAGGCATTCGTCGACATCACTACCGAAGACATCGCGCTCGGTCACGATGTCGGTCCCCGCGCGACGTTTTTGCTCATGCAGGCTGTGTATCCGCTGATGGTCGAGGCGGGCGGCGGGTCGATCGTCAACCTCGGATCGGGGACGGGCACCGGCGGTGAACCCAAATGGGGCGGATACGCCGCTGCCAAGGAAGGTATCCGCGGGCTCTCGAAGGTCGCCGCCCTGGAGTGGGGGCGCGACAACATTCGCGTCAACGTCATCTGCCCGTTCGCCGAATCCGACGGCGTCAAGCTGTGGAAGCAGTATGCGCCCGACGATTACGCGAAGGCAGTGGGGCGTGTCCCGATGAAGCGGATCGGCGACGTGCGCAGCGACGTGGGCGCACTGGTGGCGTTCCTGCTCAGTACCGACGCGACATTCATCACCGGGCAGACCATTCACGTCGACGGTGGAATCGGCTGCTTCCGATGACCGGACAGTCCCTACGAGATCGGCAGCGGGCACAAATCCGGGCCGACATTCGCCGCGCGGCGTTCCGGCTGTTCATCGAACGCGGATATGACGCGGTCACAACAGAGGAAATCGCGACGGCCGCAGGTGTTTCCGCGCGCACCTTCTTTCGTCATGTGCCGACCAAGGAGGAGCTGTTGCTAGCGCCGGTTCGCCACGGCGGCGCCGCAATCGTCGGGCTCCTCGAACAGCGGCCCGCCAGCGAGCCGCCCGACCTGGCGCTGATCAACGCCATCATCACCCGAACCCGCTCATTCGCCGAAGCCGACACCGAAGAGTGGCGGGAAGCCCTGCTGGTCGCCCCTGATCTGCTCGGCAAGCTGACAGTGCATACGCCCGACGACAAGGAGCGGGCAAAGAAGCTGGTCGCCGCACGCATGGGCACCAATCCCGACAGCGATACCCGGCCGGGCCTGCTGGTCCAACTTGCCTTTGCAGCAGCCGATTTCGCATTTCAGCAGTGGGTCCGCCAGTCGACGAAGAAACCCCAGGCGCTGGACCGCTACGTTACCGAGGCCCTCGACGCGGTCAAGAGTCCGTACTGGCAGGGCAAGGGCAGATCAGCAGGCGCTCGGATGTGACTCGCAATACGGGGTAGTCCCCGGGAAGCGATATCGGTGCGCGACCACCCACCGGTAGACGACATCCTCGACCGAACGGATACCGGGAATCCGATACACCGCCAACGGGATTCGGCTGCCGATCGCCGCCGACAATGCCGCGTTGGCGGCCTCCGCGCCCGAATAGACGCTGCCCGAGGAATCCAGCCAGCGCACCGATTCCAGCAGGCTTGCCGGTGCGATACCCAACCGCTCGGCGGTTCCGGGGCTCTGCAGCGCCTCGGTCTGCACGTTTCCGGTGCGATCCATTTTCAACAGCAAATCCCTGGAGCGAGTGCACATTCCGCAGGCTCCGTCGAAGAACAGGGTTCCCGCCGCTTGGGGGTTCATCGTGTGGCTACCTCGGCGGCCCATCGTACCCGGATACCGGCGATCGCGAACACAATGCCGGTGCCGATCTCGGTCAGGGCGGAAAACCAGGAGAACCACGTTACGTTGATGTGCGGCCGCGAGATGAAGCTGTCCTGGTAGCCCGGCAGGAAAGTCGGCAACAGGTGCGCGTAGGTGAAGACCACGGCGCTGCCGAATCCCACCGCAATTGCGGCTTCGGGGGCCCGGCGGTGCCGGGTGAGCGTCATAGCGACAGCCAGGGCGACGAACAGCGCCTGGATCATGCCGCCGACCATGATGAACGGCGGCGACGCCGACATGCCACGGCGGATATGGTCCAGGCCGTGAATTCCGAATCCGATAACGAATGCGATTGCGGCCCAGCGGAGAATGTCAGTCGCGCTGTCGTGTGCCGGCGAAATCTGATCGATCATCGCGGATCACCGTCCTTGGTGGAGGCGGTTCTGGAGAATTGCCCTGCCCAACGACCGTTCTACTACTACAAAACGTAGTAGTCAAGGTCGGATGCAGTTGCGCAGAACGCGGGCCATCCGGCTAGAACACGTTCTAATCTTGCCGCCATGGGATTTCTCAAACAAGACACTCCGCAGATCGACTTCGAGGAGTGGAGCAAGGGCACCCGCGCAGAGAAGATCATCCCGATGGCCCGGCACTGGGCCGAGGTCGGCTTCGGTACACCGGTGGCGTTGCACCTGTTCTACGTCGTCAAGATCGGTCTCTACATTCTGGCGGCGTGGCTTCTTGCGCTGACCACCACCGGTATCAACGGTTTCACCAACGTCGCGCACTGGTACGCCGAGCCGATCGTGTTCGAGAAGGTCGTGCTATATACGATGCTGTTCGAGGTCGTCGGCCTCGGTTGCGGCTTCGGACCGCTGAACAACCGGTTCTTCCCGCCGTTGGGCTCGATCCTGTACTGGCTGCGGCCCGGCACCATCCGGCTGCCGCCCTGGCCGGATCGCGTACCTTTCACCAAGGGCGATGACCGCGGGCCGGTCGACGCGCTGTTGTACGGCGCGTTGCTGGTGCTACTGGTCATCGCGATCTTCTCCGACGGCACAGGGCCAGTACCGGCGTTGGGAACGACAGTCGGCGTGCTGCCGTCCTGGCAGATCTGGGCGGTGCTCGGCGTGCTGGCGGTGCTCGGTCTGCGCGACAAGGTCATCTTCCTGGCCGCCCGCGGCGAGGTATACGCCTCGTTCACGGCCGCCTTTCTGTTCGCCGGCTACGGCGTGGACATGATCGTCGGTGCCAAACTGGTGTGCCTCGTGATCTGGCTCGGCGCGGCAACATCCAAACTCAACAAACACTTTCCGTTCGTCATCTCGACAATGATGAGCAACAATCCAGTATTCCGGCCGCGGTTCATCAAACGGGCGTTCTTCGAACACTTCCCGGACGATCTGCGTCCGGGCCGGCCGTCACGCTGGCTCGCGCATTTCAGCACCGCGATCGAAGGGCTGGTGCCGCTGGTGTTGTTCTTCAGTCACGGCGGCTGGCCCACCGCAATCGCCGCATTCGTCATGCTGTGCTTCCACTTCGGCATCCTGTCGTCGATTCCGATGGGGGTGCCGCTGGAGTGGAACGTCTTCATGATGTTCAGTGTGCTGGCGTTGTTCGTCGGCCACGCCTCCGTCGGCCTGGGCGACCTGACGACACTGCTGCCGATTCTGCTGTTCGCCGTCGTCGCAGGCACCGTCGTGCTCGGAAATCTGTTCCCGCGCAAGGTGTCCTTCTTGCCGGGCATGCGCTACTACGCGGGGAACTGGGACACCACGCTGTGGTGTATCAAGCCGTCAGCGGATGCGAAGATCGCCAACGGTGTCGTCGCGATCGCGAGTATGCCGGCCGCCCAGCTGGAGAAGTTCTACGGCAGCAAGGAAGCCGCGCAGATCCCGATGTACATGGGATATGCGTTCCGCGCCTTCAACACTCACGGTCGGGCGTTGTTCACCCTGGCGCATCGCGCGATGGTCGATCAGAAGGAGGACGACTATGTCCTCACCGATGGTGAGCGAATTTGCAGCACCGCCATCGGGTGGAATTTCGGCGACGGGCACTTCAGCAACGAGCAGTTGGTCGCTGCTCTGCAGAAGCGCTGCCACTTCGAACCGGGTGAGGTGCGCGTGGTCATGCTCGACGCGCAGCCGATCCACCGACAGACCCAGCAGTATCGGCTGGTGGACGCCGCCACCGGCGAGTTCGAGCGGGGCTACGTCCGGGTGGCCGACATGGTGACCCGCCAACCGTGGGCGGACGACGTGCCGGTACACGTCGCGCTGGAGATCGCCGCGCTTACAACCGATCCGGCTGAGCCAGGCGGGTAATGGCGCGGACATGGGAAGCCTTGGCCCGTTCAGCGGTGTCGCCCAGCCCAACCAGGACATTCACAGTCATTGCTTGCAGGATCCGGTCGACGGTGTCAGGGATGTGTGAGAAGTGCCCGCCCAGTTCAAGGGTGACGAATCCGTGTAGGCAGCTCCAGAGTTGGGTGGCGACGATTTCGGGGTCTTCATCCACGCGGATGCGCCCGCTGTGCACGAGTCGGCCGCACGCTCGAACGAGGTGGCTGTAAGCCGCCTGGAAAGCCAGGGAGCGCCTGGTCGCGTCCGCGGTCGAATCCTGCAGCGGCCGGTAGGTTCCGCGGGTCGACAGTCCGAACATGAGGTCGTAGAGATGGGGATTGTCTTGAGCGAGCCTGCGGCAGGTCAAGGCGATCGCGAACAAGTCATCCACCGGGTCATCGCTGGGAGGTATCGCCTCGAAGGCTCGCTCGAGCTCGCGAAAGCCCTTATCGACCACGGCCTGTAGTAATTCGCGCAGGCCGCCGAGGTGGTAGTACATCGCAATGGTCGACACCTGCGCGGCTTCGGCGACCGATCGTGCCTTGATTTCGGACGGCCCTTTGTCGGCGAGCAGCTTGATGGTCGCGTCAACCAGTCGTTCAACGGTCTGTTCGGTCGTCATACGCGCGGCGACTTCATTGCCTGCTGCCGGCATCCGGCCGCTACCTCCGTTCAGAGTGCTCACCGACAAGCCCGACCAAGTGCGGGGCTTGTTCAGCGTAACGCAACTCGGTATCGTTATAACGAAGTTATAACCGACGATGTCACGAAGGGGTGGCCGATGTCGAATGCCGCGCTGCGGATGCTGCTGTGGTTCCTCGGGCAGTCCGTCGCCGTCGGATCGCGGTGGATGCCGTCGGTGCGCTCGCAAATCACCCGCACCTTGACCTTTGAGTTGTCCGCCGGCGACCGCGTCGCGCGGCACTGGGCATTCAACGGATCCCTGCGTCGCGCCACCACGCGTTCGGGCTCTGCCCCCGCCGCCGATTGCAGGCTCCATTTCGCCTCGAGTTCGCAAGCGCTGGCCGCGCTGAATTCCCCACGCGCGGTTGACAAGATCATCCTCGGACTTCAGCACGGCACCGTCGAACTTCAGGGCAGCGCGTTCGTGCTGCTGTGGTTCTACGGTTTGACCCGAAAGTTCGTGAAGCTCGGACGCGAGGACGGACCGCGTCACCGGATACCGGATGCCTACACCGCCCATGACCCTGATGCCTGCGGGGCCGAAACGGTGCTCATCGAACCTGCCGTGGTAGGGCTCGATCCGGCATGGACGGCCGCCTGGCAGGCGCGCTCCACGTTGCCGCTGGTTCGCGCGTGTACCGGCGAATACATGGGGGAGCCCTGACGTGACGGGCGTCGCTCGACCCAGCCGCGACGCACACGCGCCGACGCTGTCGCCGGCCGGGCTTAACGACCGCTCCCTGGGCTGGCTGAGGTTCATGTGGGACAAGGCCACCACCGACGACGATTGGTCCGACCAGGGCGAGCCGCACCCGTGGTGGGACCGCTACAGCGAACCCCCAATGTGCGCCTTCCCCCGCTTCGATCTCGCCGAAATGGGTTACGTACTGCCCATGATGGTGGAGGCCACCCCGGCATGGCGGGACGTCTACACCCGCATTCTCGACGAACTGGTGCGCCGCTACGTGAGTTTCTGGGGTGGTATCGACTGGAACACCCTCGTCGGGCCCGACCCGAACGTCGACAAATATCCTCCGGAATGGTTGACGGTCCTGCCCGAGCGCTTGCGGGGTCGCTACGCTCCGCCCGGTTGGACCGCCAACGGCGTCGAGCCTTGGGGTCTGCAGCCTGACCCCATCGGCTGTGACGGCAACCTGTTCTACCGAGGTTGGCTGAATCTGCTCCTGACCATGCGGCACTACATATCTGGGCAACCGGCACAGGACAGGCCGTTCGAAGTGTCCGGATACCAGAACCGTAGATTCACCTGGACGCACCAGCGCGTTGCGCAATTCATCGCCGATCAGATGAAGGCCCGGCCGCAAGGCGTACATTGCGAGAACACCAAGATCTGGCCGTTCTGTATGAGCGCCGCCGGTCTTGGTCTGAAGCTCTACGACCAACTGATGCACACGGCGTTCAACGAGCCGTTTCTGGATTGGATCGCCTTCGCCAAGAAGCACTACATCGGCCGCGACCGGCGCGGTCGCATCAACTGGGTCGCGTTCTACCACGACCCGATCGAGAACACGACGATGACGTTCCCCGGCCCGTTGAACGGATACGGCGCATTGGTGCCGTTGCACTACATCTATCCGCAAGATCCCCAGTTCGGAATCGACCTGTACGACTCCGCCATGCATCGGCTGGGTTGGAGCAATCCGAAGGTGCCGGTCGTCCAGTTCGTCGACGACCCGAAGATGCTCGCCACCGCGCTGTGGATGGCGCGTGAATTAGGGGACAGCACAACGTTGGAGCGTTTGCATGAGGTCGCGGAGCGCGAGTTCGAGCCACGTTACTTCGGCGAAGACAAGAGCCGTTTCGCGTTCTGGTTCGGCCGGGACGAGCCGTGGCCACGTGGCCAGGACAATGCCACCATGATGATGGCCGAGTGCGCCGATCCCGGTGCCTGGTCGCGCGTGTTCAACTCCCCGAACACCGCGATGCACCACGAACCGACGGTCCGCGGGCTCGACTACCCGTCGATCGGTATTCGACGCACCCACAACGACATTGCAGGCCGGACGCTCGAAATCGAGACCTTCGCCGCCACGCCGTCGCGGCGGGGAACACCCACCAGCTTTACGGTCGACAACCTGCCGCACAACGCGGCGATTTCGGTCAACGTTGACGACCACCCATGCGTGACTTGGCGCCGATCACAACCCGGCGCCGTGGCGATCGACGTCGACATCGATACGCACCGCATCGATCTGGCCTACTCATGACAACCTCTCACCTCTCCCGAAAGGCGCAACCGTGATGAACTCCGTCGTTATCGCCGAACGACTTTCTGAACTCCTCGGGCTTGCCGAACTACCCGTCGCGGTGACTTTCGATGCCCATCGGGTCGACGCGGACTCGACGCGGGTTCCGCCGCAACCGGCCGGATGCTGCTTCTGGGCACCGGCACAGCAGCAACGTCTGGACACGGTCGCAGCCGATCATGCGCACTGCAGCGTCGGCAGCTACACCCACGGACTGATATCCCTTGAGCAAGCCGCCGCCGGTGCGGATACCGCCGCACTGGTAGGCAGCGGTTGGGTCGGCGAGGCCGACCTGATGGCCGCTGCGGCTTTGCCTTTCCGTCCGTCGCTGATTACCTATCAACCCCTGGCCGAAGCCGAAGCCGATGACGTGGATGTGGTCCTGGTCAAACTGTCGCCGACGGCGTTGATGACCCTGCACGGCGCCGTGCCCGACCTGACCCTGGCGCGCAAGCCGCAATGCGTGATCGTGCCCCTGGCCTATGCCGGCCAAGCCGCCGTGAGCCCGGGGTGCGCGGTCAGTCGGACCCGAACCAGCCTTCCGGGGGACCAATTGACGTGTGCGATCCCGGCCCGCGATCTGGACCTGATCATCGAACGGCTCGAAGCGTCCACCGCGGCCGACCGAGCCGTCAGCGAGTTTGCCGCCGCAGATATGGCTCAGCACTTCACGGTGGCGGAGCGGAGCTTTTAGCCCCTGAAACCTATGGAAGACACTTTGTTGCTTCGACATCGATCTCAAAGCACAATAAGTTTTAAAATAAGACTTAGCATGTTAGAGTGGGTAGGAGCCGGTCGAAACGCGCAACCAGAAAGGACCCAGACCAAATGACTACGTTCGTCCTCGTCACCGAACATCCGCCCCAGCTGTGTCAGACGTCGAATGCGAAATGCGCGCACCTCTACAAGAAGTTCGGTGCGACTCCGACCGATACTCCGGGCTTCAAAATGCTGATCGGCCCGCTGATTACCAGCGACCACCGTTCGTTTTCGATCTGCGAAGCCGACAGCTACGACGATGTGCGCAAGTTCACCGTCGACTCCGGGGTGATCCAGTGGAACGGCGTCACCACGATTCCGGTCATCAACTACGACGAAGCCCTGGGCGAGCTCGACGATCTCGAATTCATCTGGTAATCCGGGCGATGCACGGCCTGGGCGTGGACGGCTCGCGGATTTTGGGCATCATCGCCTTCAGCTGACCGAACAAGCGGCTAGCCAACTTTGGATTCCCGCGGAGCCGGTTGTCCTGCCGACCTCAGCACTCATCGTCGACATAACTGGGGCGCATGATGCCCGCCCGCGGTGCAGTCGAGGGCCCCGGCTGCGGGACCGTGCGGGCGGGGTTTTCGCCCGCTGCGGACTCAGGGTTCGCCGGACGGCTCCTCGGGCCCGATCGGTAGCCTGTGACCATCTGCACACCCAGGACGTGCATTGCTGGATCGGCACCATCAGCCCGCAACTGGATCTCGGCGCCGCCGAACCGGTGCCGCCTCATCTGCACCTGCGTCTAAAGATCCTGCGGCTAGAGATGAGGAGAGATCGTGAGCCGTTTCTTCGGCAACATCAACCAAATCGGATACGTCGTAAGTGACATCCACGCCTCGATGCAGCACTGGGTCCGTCATGGCGTAGGACCATGGTTTTGCATCGAAAAGGTCGCCACGGACTACTTCCGCTACCGCGGCGAGGATTCCGCGATGACGATGAGTGTGGCGATCGCCAATTCCGGTGACATTCAGATCGAATTGATCCAGCCGACCAACGATGCGCCCTCGGTGTACAAAGACTTCCTGGACTCCGGCCGCGAAGGCGCGCAGCACATCGCCTACTGGAGCACCGAATACCAGGATCTGTACGACCGTGCCCTGGCCGCCGGCTACACCGTCGTGCAGGAAGGCAGCATCGGCGGCCAGCTGGGCAGGTTTGCTTACCTCGACACCGAATTCGACCAGGGCACCGTGATTGAGATCAGCGACATCAGCGGCCCCAAGGGGCAGATGTTCGCCTATGTCCGCGACGTGGCCGCCAACTGGGACGGCACCGACCCGATCCGGGTGCTCGGATGACGACCACGTTTCCCTACCCCCACCTCGACACTCTGAGCCCGCAGCTGCGGGAGGCCGTCACCAGCCGGGCCTCGATGAACGTCTACCGCATGATCACCCACACTCCGGGTCTGGCGCCCAGTTTTCTGACGATGGCCAACGATGTGCTGCAGTACAATTCGCTGCCACCCAGCTGGCGAGAACTCGTGATTCTGCGGGTGGGGTACCGCTACCAGGCCGACTACGAGATCCACCATCACCTCAATATCGCGCGCGGGGTCGGGCTCAGCGACGACGCGATCGCCGCCGCAGCCTCGGGATCCAGCCACGGTCTGAGCGATCAGGAGGCCGCGCTGCTGCGGCTGACCGATCTGTTGCTGGACACGCACACCCTCAGCGACGACCAACGCGCAGAGGCGCTGAAGACGCTGACCGTCAACCAGCTGGCCGACTTCATCCTGACCGTCGGCTTCTACCAGCTTGTGTGCAATTTCCTCAATGCCTTCGGTGTCACCCCCGAGGGTGAGGGAACGGGAGTGTGAAGCTTCGTCACCCCGGCTTCGTTATGGGGCTGCGGTCGGTGCGGCGGCGACGGCGGTCAACAACGCGTCCACAGCCTGCTGGTATTCCTCAACGAGTCGCTGGATCAGCTTGGCGGCGGGCACTGTTGCAGTGACCGTGGCGATACCCTGGCCGGAACCCCAAATGTCCTTCCACGCCTTGGCTTCCGTGTTGCCGCCGGAGCCGAAATCCATCGCCGATGGATCTGACTCGGGCAGGTTATCGGGGTCAAGCCCGGCGGCGACGATGCTGCCACGCAGGTAGTTGCCGTGCACTCCGGTAAATAGGTTGCTGTAGACGACGTCGGCAGAGGTGCCCCCAACGATCATCTCCTTATAGCCCTTGTCGGCCACTGCCTCTTCTGTTGCCAGGAAAGCTGATCCGATGTAAGCCAGGTCGGCGCCGGCCGCCTGGGCGGCGAGTATGGACTGCCCATGTGCGATGGAGCCCGACAGCAGGAGCGGGCCGTCGAACCATGTGCGGATCTCTCGAATGAGTGCAAACGGTGACAGCGTTCCGGCGTGTCCACCCGCGCCGGCCGCCACGGCGATGAGGCCGTCGGCACCCTTCTCGATCGCCTTGCGGGCGAATTTGTCGTTGATCACATCGTGTAGCACCAGCCCGCCGTAGGAATGGATGGCGTCGTTGATATCCGGGCGGGCGCCCAGGGACGTGATGACAATGGGCACGCGATGGTCGATGCACGCCTGAACGTCGTACTCCAAGCGGTCATTGGATCGGTGAACGATCTGGTTGACGGCGAACGGCGCGACGGGGGCCGACGGATCGGCCTTGTGGTAGGCGGCCAATTCGCTGGTAATGCGGTCGAGCCACTCGCTGAGCAGCGGTGCCGGTCGTGCATTGAGGGCGGGGAACGAGCCGACGATGCCGGAGGTGCATTGGGCGATCACCAGATCGGGTCCGGACGAGATGAAAAGTGGTGCGCCGACGGCTGGCACCGACAGCTTTCCTCGCAGGAGCGAAGGTAGTGACATTAACGGGCTGCCTTTCGTATCTCGGTTGTGCTGCAACGTGGATGTTTGGTCGTCGCCGGCTCAGCGGCGGGACGGTCACTCGACGGTCGCTGATGCGATCGTCGAACGGGTCGGATTGGATTGGACTGCGCCTGAGGGTTTTTCACGGCCGTTGAGTAAGCGCCCGATAGCGGCTTGTGCGCTCGGCGACTTCGCGAGGCGGACTAGTTCCTCCGCTTCCTCGTCGATCACCTGCAGTAAGTGACCGCTATTGCGCCGCAGCAGCCGCTTGGTAACCACCAAAGATTGCGCCGGGACTTCTACGAGTGCTCGGGCCGTGTCCACGGCCATGGGAAGGGCTGCCCCGTCATCGACGATTTCGTTGATCAGCCCTGCACGCTTGGCTTCCGGGGCTCCGAAACTCCGTCCGAGCAACAGTAATTCCGCGGCCAGCTTCGAACCAGCGAGCGCAGGTAGCAGCACGGTTGAAGCGCCCTCGGGGCTCAGGCCAAGCTTGACGAACGGCAACGAGAACATCGTGGCTTTGCCCGCATATGCCAGGTCGCAGTGCAACAGCATGGTGGCCCCGATTCCTACCGCGAATCCCTCGACGGCGGCGATGACCGGCTTGTCGGTGTTGATCAGGGAGCGCAACAGCTGAATACCTTCGTCGCTTTCGGGATGGTCGCGAAAGTCGGCGAGGTCGTTGCCGCTGGTGAACACCCCGCCGCCGCCGGTGATCACGATCACCCGGACGTGTGCGTTGTCGTCGGCGGCCTGGATCGCCTGGCGCAACCGCCGATAAGTGACCACGTCGAACGCGTTGCGTTTTGCGGTCCTGTCGATCGTCAGCACCCGTACGTTCGGGACGGGGTCGTCAATTGAGATGCTCACGGTGACTTCATGTTTCCTCTCCCTAGCCGCCCCGCACACGATGTGCGCAGCCTGGCGCGCTTGAATGGTCCTGACCGCCCACATACCGGGCGGGTTCGGCTATTTCGGCAGGCCCAACAGCAGCTCGCCGACAATTCCTCGCTGAACTTGGGACGTGCCGGCGTAGATGGTGCCGGCACGAGCGTTGAGATAAACCGAGGACCACGACGCGGACGAATTGGGCGCCCCGGGGTCGTCGGTTTGGTACCAGTTCGGAGAAGGCCGCCCAGTCGGTGCAAGCGCATCCAGACCAAGGATGTCCATCGCCAGTTCGGTGACCGCCTTGTGGTATTCGCTCCACAGCAGCTTGAAGGGCGCGGCCTGTGGCCCGGGCTCCTGGCCGTTGAGCAGTTGGCTAACCGCACGTTTGCCGTGACAGCGCAGTTGCTCGACTTGGACATGACACCATGCGATGCGGCGACGGATATCCGGGTCGTTATTGAGGTTTCGCTCGAATGCCAGCGCGACCAGGCGATCGAGTTCGTTCCTGAAGCGGATCGGAGTGTGCAGCGCGGCCTCCCCGCGTTCAAAGCCCAGCAGGGTCATCGCGACGGGCCAGCCTCCATTCACATCGCCGACGACCAGATCGCGCGATGTCGTAGCGCCGTCGAAGAACACTTCGTTGAAATCGGTGTCGCCGCCGATATTGCGGATCGGGCGAATTTCGACCGCGGGCTGATCGAGGGGTACCAACAGCATGGTGATGCCCCGATGTCGAGTCGCCTCGCGGTCGGTGCGGGCCAGCACGAACATCCAGTTGGCTCGGTGGGCATCCGACGACCACAGCTTCTGTCCGTTGAGCACCCACCGATCGCCGTCGAGTTCGGCGCGCAACGATAGTGAGGCCAGGTCCGAACCGGCGCCAGGTTCGGAAAAGCCTTGCGCGAAAACATATTCACCAGAGACGATCTTGGGTAAGAACTCCTGCAGAAGTTCAGCCGGACACCAACGCAGCATGGTGTTGCCCAACATCGTGACGCCGAATCCGTCGTTCTCTGAGCCGAAAGGGATCCCCGCCGCGGACAGCTCTTCGATGAGCGCAACCAGCTCGGCCGGACCAAGTCCGGCGCCGCCGTATTGGACCGGCCAATGGGGCGCTATCCAGCGACGTCGGACTAACGCGGCGCGGACTGCGACGCGGAACTGCTCGCGCGACTCGGCAGAAAGATCACCGATTCCGCGCCAATCGGGCGAGATGAGATCGGTAATGAATTCGCGCACCGAGATGCGAAAGTCCGCTAACCGGACCTCGGCTTCGCTTTGATGCACGATACCTCCCAGTCAGGCCGAGCGACGATACCGCCGCACATGACCTTTATAGTTGCGTATTAAGACTTAGTCAAGTAGTCTTTGCTCGCCGCCCTTGACGGCATGCGAAGGTGCAGCACCGTACAGCGGGCGGCTTCGCGCATTGAGTTTGGTTGGGCAGTAATCGTTTTGTCTTGGAGAGGCACGATGCACTTTGCGGACCTTCCGGATGACCGGGCACAACGAGGACCAGATCTGCCCGCGTTGGCCGATCAACACATCGGACGACTGAGCAACGCGCAAGTTCTCGCCTGGGTGGAGGTAACGGCCGATCGCTTGTCGACCGCGGGTGTCCGGGCTGGTGACGTGGTGGCGGTGATGCTGCCCAGCCGGGTGGAGTTCGTGATTGCTTTGTTTGCGGTGTGGCGACTCAGGGCGGCGGTGACTTCCGTCAATCCAGCCATGACCCCTGGCGAGGTTAGCCATCAGCTGGTTGACTCGAGTGCGCGGATATTGGTCTGCGAGGCAAGCGCCGAGACGACGGTCTTAGGCCCGGCAGTAGTCGCGGTCCCCGTGTTGCCCAAAGAGATTCGGGTACGTCCCAGACAGCATCGCGATCACAGCGACGAGGATCTGGCGTTGCTGGTGTACACGAGCGGCAGCACGGGGCGCCCGAAAGGCGTCGAACTCACGCATCGCAACATCACGGCGATGTGTGAGTCGATGTTGTCGTTGATGGACACAGAGCCGGATACGCATAGCCTACTGATTTTGCCCTTGTTCCACGTGAACGGGATTGTCATCGGCGTGCTTACCCCATTACTGGCAGACGGGCAGGCCACGCTGGCCGGCCGATTCAGTCCGTCAACCTTCTTCACCATCCTCGAACAGGTGCGTCCCACGTTCTTCTCAGCAGTTCCAGCGATATTCGCCATGCTGGCCGAACTACCCCCCGAAGTGACGCCGGACACCAGCTCCGTGCGCTTCGCGGTATGTGGCGCGGCCCCACTGCCTCCAGAGCTACTGACCCGCTTCGAAAACCGTTACGGCATAACGATCATCGAAGGATACGGCTTGTCCGAGGCGACCTGCGTGAGCACCACCAACCCGCTGCACGGGGTGCGTAAACCCGGCAGCGTTGGTATCGCGCTGCCGGACCATGAGGTGGCGACCATGAATGCGGCAGGCGAGCTGATCACTGACGGCTCGCCCGGAGAGGTGGTGGTAAAGGGACCGACGGTAATGCGCGGATATCTCAACCGTCCCCAAGACACCGCCAAGGCGATCGTCGACGGCTGGCTGCACACCGGCGATATCGGCCGTATCGATTCTGATGGATACCTCACCTTGGTCGACCGCGTCAAAGACATCATCATCCGCGGCGGTGAGAACATCTACCCAAAGGAGATCGAATCCGCTCTCTACAGTTATCCCGACGTCGTCGAGGCGGCGGTAGTTGGCCGATCCCACCCGGTATACGGCGAGGTTCCCGTCGCATTCGTGTCGCTACGCACGGATTCGCACCGATCGGATGAGCCGATACAGCAGCACCTGGAAAAGCGCTTGGCCCGTTACAAACGGCCCCACGAGATCATCACTGTCGACACGATCCCAAAGAATCCGGTGGGCAAGATCGACAAACCCGCCCTTCGAAGGTATCTCGCGGCGACAGCGGACGAACCCGGCGCGGCTCCGATGAGCCAGCCGCTGGCGCAGATTAAGTCCCACAGTGAACCGATGACAAAGGGGTAACAAGCTGATGCGCACTGCCACAACAATCGAAGCGTCGAGTTTCGACAGTTGGTCGCAACACCGGGATTTCATCGTCGAGGTTGAAAAGCTCGGATTGGACGTCTGCTGGGTCGCGGAGGCCTGGGGGTCCGACGCGCCGTCGGTCCTTGGCTTCTACGCGGCGTTGACGGACCGGATACTGCTCGGTTCCGGAGTCTTGCAGGTCGGGATTCGCAGTCCTGTAGCCGTGGCGCAGACGGCCATGACGTTGTCGAATCTGTCCGACGGACGCTTCCTACTGGGGCTGGGAGCGTCGGGCCCGCAGGTTATCGAGGGGCTTCATGGAGTGGCCTACGCGCGGCCGTTGGCTCGGTTGCGGGAGACCGTTGAGATCGTGCGCCAGGCACTCGACGGCGCCAAGATCCGATACTCGGGTTCCGAACTTCAGATCCCGCGACCGGGTAGCACAGACGTCGTGCCGATGCGGCTATCGGTGCGAGCAGAATTCGCGATCCCGATCTATCTGGCCACGCTATCGCCGGTGATGCTACGACTGACCGGGCAGATCGCCGACGGTTGGCTGGGGACGAGCTTCGTGCCCGAGCACGCCCACGAGGCCTACTTTACCCATTTGGACGATGGATTGGCCCGAAGCCGACGTAGCCGCGCCGACCTTGATGTCTGTCAGGGCGCGGAGGTGGCCTTCGCCCACGACGAGGACGAGCTGAGGCGCATGATTGCCGAACGCAAGAAGGGCCTGGCGTTCAGCCTTGGGGGCATGGGAACGGCCTCGACCAACTTCTACAACAATGCCTACAGTCGCCAGGGATGGGCGGAGATCGCGGCCGAGATTAGTCAACGCTGGCAGATCGGCGACCACGCCGGCGCGGCGGCGCTGGTGACTGACGAGATGGTGCTGGCGACCACACTGATCGGCACCGAATCGATGGTGCGCCAACGTTTGCGGGTGTGGCGCGACGCCGGCGTCAAGACCGTACGGTTGTACCCGGCCGGAAAGACCCTGGACGAGAAGCTCTCCACCCTGGCCAGGGCCATTGACCTGGTACGGCAAACGGAGCCAAATCCGTGACGGGAAGAGCTTCATAGACCGCTGGCTGCACCATGGTGCCCCGCGGGTAGCAGAACCGCCGGACCCAACCACCGACAGGCGTCCAACGCGATCTGAACGTTCAGCATGGCGTCTGCATCGTCGAAGGAGGCCCGACAACATCGCATGGCCTGGGCAATGCGGTACTGAACGGTGTTGCGGTGCAAGGTCATCACTTCAGCAGTTGCGGCGAAACTACGGTTATGTGCCAAAAATTCGTGCAGGGTCGCGCGCAACCACCCATTGCGCTCGTCGTCTACGGCGAGATCGCCGAGCGCACACCCGACGAAGTCCCGCAACGCATCCAAGTCCCCGGCCATTAGCGCAAGCGGCATGACCCATTCGTAGGCGACAACACGTGGAACGCGATGATCCCCAGCAAGGGCAACCGCTTTGGCGCGCTCCGCCTGGGCCATCGATCGACGAAAGCCTTCTACGCCGTCCTCGCCACGGCCCAGAGCAACGCGTATCGGCAGGGCGCCGGCCTGACTGACGGCCGCTAATGCCTTCGGTTCGATTGCCCCGGGGGCGCGCAACGAAAACCACACCCGGACTTCTCGTTCATCGACAGGAACCATCAGCGGCTCGGCCGCCGAGCCGAGCGCGGAGGCGAGCTGGCAGCGAGCCCGGCTGAATAGCGTCAGCGCCTGGCAATCCGGAAGCGCGGTATCCGTCCACAGCAATGCGGCGACGTGTACGGCGCCAAGCCCGTACTGGAGAGCCTCCTCGGCACGCCGGACATCGACCGTTCCGCCGCTGAGCAATTGAGCGACCCATTGCTGGCGCAAGCTGCTGCGGTTGCTCACCCAGCTGTCGCGCTCCCGCTCGTACGCCGACCCGACCTGGTCACAAATCCTGTCGACCCAACGCGCTGAGCGGTTGACCAGTTCGATTATCGTCTGCACACGCCGAGCAGGGACCACGTTCTGCGCGTAACACATCGCCGTATCCAGGAACCGTGCATGGACAATCCGATACGCTCGATTCAGCGCCGACAGCGGCACGTCGCGTTGGGCCAGCGCTCGGGCATATACAATCGCCGCGGTCGGGGCCTCGACCGTGTTCTGCGGTACCTCGTGTTCCATGTGATGTATTGCGGCAACAATGTTTTCGGTGATGCTGGCTTGCAGCAGGTCCACCATCCGCGGGTCGCGGACCAGAATGCGAATCTGTGATGTAGTGGCATCCACCAGCTCGGCGATGAATTCCTCGCTGCGTGCGCGCATCTGTTGCGCGATGACCGCCAACGGCTCGTCATCAACCAACACCATGGCGAATCCCCTTCTAGCAGGCCTATCCAGACGCCGAACGGCTAGCGACCAAGAATTTCGGAGACTCACAGCGACAGATCGCGCAGCCGCCAAACCTAGAGGTGCCCATAATATTTCGTCCCACTGACGCCTCACCTCCGAGGCAAGCTCAGGTGACGCACGCCGTTCTTCGAACGACAAGCAAAAGTCACTTCGCTAAGTACACCGTACGTCGGGGTCGACTATACATCAGTCAGTTCTTTTATGCAACTATGCAGGATAGAGCCTCGCAGCCCGCGGGGCCGCTTCGTGCGCACAGCACAAATGCGGCGGTCGACTTTATGCAGTCGGCATATGGCGCAGCTCACATCGGCGGCCCTACTGTGCACTCTGTCGCCATGCCAGGAGACGCCGGATCCCAACGGCTGCAATCGGTCCCAGATGGCGAGAGATAAAAGGGAGAACACCATGGGATTCACCAAACCCGACCTTCCCGACATCGACCACGCGGTCTGGGTCACTCTGCCGAGGTCACGGCGGTTGCAGGTGCTCACTCGGCACTGGGTCGAGCACGGCTTTGGAACGCCGCTGGTCGTATACGTGCTGTACATCCTCAAGATCGCCGCGTATTTGGTGAGTGCTGCTGGGGTTATTTCGTTGACCCCAGGCCTTGGGGGCCTGGGCGATATCGCATCGTGGTGGAGTCAACCCATCGTGTACCAGAAGCTCATCGTGTTTACGCTGTTGTTCGAAATTCTGGGATTGGGGTGCGCATCCGGGCCGCTCACCCTGCGGTTCATCCCCCCATTTGGGGGCTTCCTGTACTGGCTGCGGCCAGGGACGATCAGGCTGCCCCCGTGGCCGAACCGCATCCCGTTCACTGCCGGTGACAACCGCACCGCTGTCGATGTGGGACTGTTCGCCGTCGTGGTTGTCTCAGCTGTCTTTGCACTGTTCTCCCCGGGTTACAACGGACCGGTCACCGGCACCGGTGATGTCGGCTTGTTGAACCCGGTCCTTGTCGTGCCGCTCATTATTGGGTTGGCGCTCTTGGGACTTCGGGACAAGACCGTCTTTCTCGCGGCCCGGGCCGAGCACTTTGGGCTGGCACTACTTCCGTTCGTCTTTTCATTCGCCGACCAGATCGCGGCCTGGAAAATCATCCTGCTTGCGCTGTGGTGGGGCGCGGCGACGTCGAAGATCGGCCACCATTTTCCCTACGTCGTCGCGGTGATGATGAGCAACAGCCCGGTTTTACCGAGCAAGCGGCTCAAGCGCAAGCTCTACCGCGACCCCGTTCATGACCTTCGCCCGTCGTGGCTGCCGAAATTCCTTGCCCACGTGTGCGGTACTGGTGTCGAATACCTTGTCCCGCTCTATTTGGTGTTCTTCGCCCCCGACAGCGGACCGTGGTTGTGGATAGCAATCGGCTTCATGGCGGCGTTCCATCTCAACATCCTTTCGATGGTGCCGATGGGGGTGCCCCTGGAGTGGAACGTTTTCATGGTCTTCTCGCTGTTCTATCTGTTCGGGCAGTACGGCTCGATCAGGGTCACCGACCTGAATTCACCGCTGCTGCTCGCGGTGCTGATCGCTTCGGCTTTCCTGGTCCCGGTCGTCGGAAACCTCTTTCCCGAGAAGGTCTCGTTTTTACCGGCCATGCGCTACTACGCCGGCAACTGGTCGACGAGCGCCTGGTGCCTGGGGCCGGGCGCCGAGGAGAACATCGAAGCAAACGTGATCAAGTCGTCGCCGCTGGGCCAACGCCAGCTTGACCGACTCTACGACGCCCGAACCGCGGAGATGACGCTCGACAAAATGCCCGCATGGCGGTCGTTGCACTGCCATGGCCGTGCACTCAACGGGCTCACGCCACGTGCGGTCGGGGATGAATCCGACCACATCATCCGCGACGGCGAATACATCGCCGGACCGGTGCTCGGCTGGAATTTCGCCGAGGGTCACCTGCACAACGAGCAGCTGATCGCCGCGCTGCAGCGCCGCTGCAATTTTGCGGAAGGCGAAGTGCGGGTTGTCATCCTGGAGAGTCAACCTATCCATCGAGCGCGGCAGTACTACCGCATCGTGGACGCAAAGACAGGGTTGATCGAGCAGGGTTACGTCGACGTCCGGGAGCTGCTGTCCCGCCAGCCCTGGCCGGAAGACGGCGAAGAACTTCCGGTCCATGTCACGACGAAACACCGGGCCTCCTCTGGGATCCGATGAGCACAGCCGTCGTCGTCGGGTCGGGACCCAACGGGCTGGCCGCCGCCCTCACGCTGGCCGAAAAGGGTGTCGACGTAACGGTGTTGGAAGCGTGCGCCGATATCGGAGGTGGCACCCGCACCAGCGAACTCACTATTGCGGGCCTGCTGCACGACGACTGCTCCGCGGTGCACCCCATGGCGGCGGCCTCCCCGTTCATTCAGTCCCAGCACCTCGACGATTACGGGCTACGTTGGTGTTACCCCGACATCGACATGGCTCACCCCTTCGACGACGGGCGTGCCGCTTTTTTGCGGACATCGATCGACGACACCATCGAACAGTTCGATGACCGTGATGCGCGTGCCTGGAAGCGGTTATTCGGATCTTTGGCAACACATTTCGACGACCTCGTGACCGATCTCTTCCGGCCTGCCGTGCACCTCCCGCGGCATCCGGGCACCCTGACGCGGTTCGCCAGGCGTGCTGTCCTGCCGGCCAGCGTGCTTGTCCGGCGCTGGCGCAGCCCACACGCGAGGGCGCTGTTCGCCGGTGTCGCGGCCCATGCCTTCACCCCGTTGACCCGGCCCATGACGTCTGCGGTGGGATTGATGCTCATCAGCGCCGGCCATCGCTACGGCTGGCCGGTCGCCGCAGGCGGCTCCCGGTCGATCTCCGATGCCATGGCGGCGCGGCTGGTCGACCTGGGCGGCAAGCTCGAGACCGAGGTGGCGGTAGCCTCGCTTCGCGATCTTCCCCGAACCGATGTCGTGTTGTTCGATCTGGCTCCATGCGCGGTCGCGCGTATCGCCGACGCGGAACTTCCCCGTCACGTCCGGCGCGCTTACCTGCGTTACCGCCATGGGCCCGCCGCTTACAAGCTCGACATCGCGCTCGACGGCGACATCCCGTGGACCAATCCCGAATGCCGACGGGCCGGCACCGTGCACCTCGGCGGCATATTCGCCGAGATAGCGGCAGCCGAAAGCGATATCGCTCGCGATGTCATGCCGCTTCGGCCGTTCGTTCTTGTCGGGCAGCAGTATTTGGCCGATCCGACCCGCAGCGTCGGCGCGCAGAATCCGATATGGGTCTACGCGCACGTTCCGCACCGGCACCGCGCCGATGTCACCGCGACGGTGCTCGACCAAATCGAACGATTCGCTCCGGGATTCGGCCAGCAGGTCCGCGCGGTCCACGTCCGAAAGCCCGACGGCCTCGAATTTCACAACGCCAACTACGTTGGCGGTGACATCCTCACGGGCCGGAACGATCCGCTGCAGGTGCTCGCACGACCCCGCCTCGCCCTGAACCCTTACCGGACCGGGATGCCGGGCGTGTTCATCTGCTCGGCCGCCACCCCACCCGGCCCCGGGGTGCACGGCATGTGTGGATACAACGCCGCCCAATCGGCGCTGCGATACTTACAACGGCGTTGATCGTCAGGGCTGAAGCTCCGCCTCATGCTGCTGGACTTGGCCGGCGGCTGTGAAGCGGCGTTGGACATCGGGGCGCTGCCGCAACTTCTTTGGGTATCCGGGACCCATCCGCATTGAGGTGTTGTCGGCGTCGAGGGATTCGCGGCACACCGCGCAGACCAATGTTGGCTGGGTGTCGTGGCCGCAGCTGTTGTGGTGGTAGGTCACCGGCGGTCCTTCCTCGCCGGCGAGCCAACGGTCTCCCCACTGCGACATCACGGCCAACACCCCAAAGAAGTCGCGTCCCATGTCGGTCAGCAGGTATTCGTAGCGGTGGGGTTCGGTTTGGTAGAGCTGCTTGCGCATCAAACCCTCGTCCACCAACCGCCGCAGCCGGTCGGCCAGGGTGTTGCGGGCGATACCGAGCCCGGACTGAAACTCGTCGAAGCGACGGGCACCGTAGAAGGCGTCACGTACGACCAGCGGTGTCCAGGCGTCGCCGAGAAGGTCCACTGTCCGGGCGATCGAACATGGCCACCGGGTAAACGATGTTTTCCTCATGGCAGCAGCATACGCCTGAGTTTTGTATAAAGACGGTGCAGGTCGATCGCATTAGCCTGAAATTCCGTCGGCCAGCGCGGCCGCTGGTGCCGACCGGCGGGGCTGCGCTGCCGGGTCGAAGATGTATGCAGCCAGCAGCTCAAGCTGCTCGTCGGGAGACCCAAACAGCGAACGACGCGAGCGTGCCCGCCGCAGGAACAGGTGGGACGGGTATTCCCACGTGAAGCCGATGCCGCCGTGTGTCTGCAAGGCGTCGGCGGCAGCGGCGTGCGCGGCGTCCGTGGCCGCAATCAGTGCCGTGCGCGCCGCAACCGGCGCGTCGGGCAGGGCGTCCTCGACTGCTGTGATCGCCCAATCGACCAACAGCGCGGCCCCTTCCAGCTGCACATGGCGGTCGGCGAGAAGATGCTTGATGGCCTGGAATGATCCGATGGCGCGTCCGAACTGTTTGCGTTGTTTGGCGTAGTCGACGGCACCCGAAAGCGCACGTTGGCCAGTACCGATCAGCTCAGCGGCCGCCACAGTGAGGACATGCGGCAGGAATACGCCGGGCTCGATGACCGTGGCCTCGACCTCCGAGAAGGAAAACGCCGCGGCCGGTTCGGTGACGTCGAAGGACGAGACCGACTGCCGCAGCACGCCCGGTTGGGCCGCCTCGACCAAAACAACCTTCTCACCGGCGAAGGCCAAGAGCAGATCGGCGTCCATTCCGAAGGCCACCGCCTGCAACGACCCCTCGACCACTGTCCCGGATAGTGTCAAGCCGCCATGGCGGCGCGGAAGCGACGGGAAGGTCTCCCAAGCAGGCACCGCGATCACTGAACCGTTCACGATGGATTCGACGTCGGGCGAGCCGGCCGCCAGGACTGCAGCGGTTCCGATGAACGGTACCCGAGCCAGGGCACCGCCCACCTGCTCGGCAACCAGGCAAAGCTCGCGCAATCGACCGCCTGAACCGCCGCGGTCCTCACCGACGTCCAGCCCAAGCAGCCCTAGTTTGGCCAACAAACCCCACACGGACCGGTCGACGCCATCGTCGATCGCCTCCCATGGCACCTGCAGCGGCTCGGCGGACTCCGTCAGGAGCGCCGCCACCGTAGCCACCAGTTCGCGCTGCTCGTTATCTGCCACAAAAAGCATCAGACACTCCATTCATCGGCATAATCGGGTTGACATGTGAGTACAAATGAGCAACTATACTGGTAAATGTCGGTTGGGCGCCACTCCCTCCAGCATTCGCCGGTGAACCTGACCGCGCGATCGAAGCGAGCGACGGCGTCTCCCAACGTTTTCGAGGAGCGAGCAACACCCGTGCCTGAAGCTGTGATCGTGTCGGCGGTTCGGTCACCGGTTAACCCGCGACTCAAACTTGGATGTACTCGGCACTGACGGAAGGGACGTGTAGTCGTGCTTTATCGAGATCAGCCCACAATCGAAGTGACACAGCTTGTTCGGTGCGACGTTGGCACCGCATGGCAGTATGTCACCGACATCAGTCTTCCGGCGAGATGCTCGACCGAGCTGCAAGTGGTGGAATGGCTGGACGGGGTCGGCAAAGTTGAAGTGGGAGCACGCTTCCGCGGCCGCAACAAGCACGAGGCATTCGGCGATTGGCAGACAGTGTGTGAGGTCATCGAGGTTGAGGCCGAACGGCGCTGGGTCTGGGACGTCATCGGCACCCAAGGTGTCGGCGCGACATGGGGATTCGAAGTCGATCCGGCCAGCAAAGGTGTTTTGATCCGACAATGGGGGCGAATGGGTCCCGGACCCTCTGGCTTGACTCCCGCCATCGTCGCGCAGCCACATAAGGAAGCCAGGATCGTGGCCCGCCGACTGACCGAATGGCAGCAAAACATGCAGGCCAACATCGATTGGATCCGGGCCGAAGTGGAGCGCTGAGCGAGTAGCGGACCGCACGCCCCGTAGACCCAATCCAAGGGAAAGGATCCGTCAATGCCTCACCTGCAGCTGGACACGTCAGGTACCTACTCGGTCGAGATCAAGCGCGAATTCGCTCGTCGACTCGGCGACGTTTATGCCGACAAAATGCAGACGTCCCCCGATATTGTCGACGTCACGATCCGCGAGCACGGCCCCGGTGGGGTATGGCGTTGCGGAGGCGAGCCACATCCGTCCGCCGTGCTGTCATGTGACATCCGGCGCGGACGCACTGCTGAGCAGCGCGCCCAGTTGGCCGACGCCCTGGTCGATGTCGCCGTCGATGTCCTCGGGGCCGATGACCGGTATTTCAACGTCGAATTCACCCAGCACGACGGAGACGAAATCTACAGCTCGGTAGCGATCGACGGCGTCGTGCATCGTGGCTTCGCACCGAACTGGAATCCGTCGGAAGCCTCGACGCCGTTGCTTGAACAGCTACGAGAAACCCACACCGAGGGTCGGGTCTCACGTCGAACGTGAATCTGTTGCGAGATTTCAGCCTTGGGCTCAAGGGGTGGTTGCAACACTTCGTAGGTAGGGGTGTTGATGGCGACTCATCATTCGTTGGTGGCCGTGCAGCGTCAGTTCTGGGAATTGATCGCTGCGGGTATGTCTTCGGAGGACG